>WBZR01000394.1_pt1 | contig 72141 bp, 59 predicted proteins | sample 5204231 | NCBI WGS metagenome assembly WBZR01 (sample SAMN12412403, study PRJNA552823) | activated sludge metagenome | isolation source: activated sludge from anammox sidestream of wastewater treatment plant... | place: USA: Virginia | collected 2017-08 | reverse complement strand
ACCGCGGCCTCATATGGATCAGAGAAGAAGAAAGGAGGCCTCTCCTGAACGCCGGCTGACGCCGTCGTTCAGGCTCATCGTTCGATTAGAAAATACTTCCAGGTACTGTCAGTCGGTACAATTTAGATGAGGAGCTAAAGGAGCCATTCACCGATGAACTCACTCAGATTCTCCGTCCTTTTCGCCCTGCTCGCCATTACGGTTGCAGGCAGTGCCGCCCAATCGCATCAGCCCACCGAACACGGTCGCGCCAACCTCGAGCGCGAAGTGCGCCACGAGTTGGTCATGCTGCCCTACTACGGCGTGTTTGACAATCTCGCGTTCCGTGTCGACGGCTACACCGTGACACTCCTCGGCCAGGTCACGCGGCCCACTCTCAAGTCCGACGCCGAACGTGTGGTGAAGAAGATCGAAGGCGTCGAAAGCGTGAAGAACGAGATCAAGGTGCTGCCGCTCTCCACAATGGATGACCGCCTGCGCCTCGCCCTCTACCGCGCCATCTACGGCAACTCCGCTCTCAATCGGTACGCTCTTCGCGCCGTGCCGCCCATCCATATCATCGTCGAAAACGGCAACGTGACTCTCGAGGGCGTCGTCTCCAACGAGGCCGACAAAAACATCGCCAACATTCAGGCCAACGGCGTCTCCGGCGTCTTCTCCGTCACCAATCACCTCCGTGTCGTCAAGGACTAAGGCAGCAGATATTGCTGGATAAACAGCACCGTCGCCGCGGTCTGGATGTCCTGGTTGCCCTTCTTATTGAAGCCGTGCCCTTCGTCATCGGCCAGCAGGAACCATGTCGGGGTCCCCTGCTTGCGAAGGGCCGCCGCCACCTGCTGCCCTTCGGTATAAGGAACTCGCGGATCATTCCGCCCGGCTACCACGAACATCGGCTTCCTGATACGGCTGACGTTGGTCAGCGGGGAGATTGTCGAGAGGAAGTCCCGCATCTTCGGGTCCCGTTCATCCCCGTACTCGACGCGCCTCAGGTCCCGCCGGTAGGCTTCGGTGTGCTCGAGGAACGTGATCCAGTTCGAGATGCCTACGGTCTCCGCGGCACAGCGGATGCGGCTGTTGTAATGCGCCATCGAAGCGAGCGTCATGTAGCCGCCGTAGCTGCCGCCCGTCACCATCACCCGCGAAGCGTCCAGATCCTTGCGCGTCGCAATCCAATCGAGCAGCGCCCCGATGTCCTTCACCGCATCCTCCCGGTGCACGCCGTTGTCCAGCGAGACGAACTGCTTGCCGTAACCCGTCGACCCGCGCACGTTCGGATACAGGATGGCGATCCCGAGTTCATCCCGGTAATAGGCCCCAGCCGCCAGATAAGTCGGGCGCGACTGTCCTTCGGGCCCGCCATGAATGTTGATGATCACCGGCCTCGGGCCGCCCGCAAACTTCTCCGGCGGCGAGTACAGAAAGCCCGAAATCATGCGCCCGTCAAACGACTTCCAGTGCACCAGTTCCGCATCGCGCGCATTCCGCGGCTCAATGCTCCCCGTCTCGCTCTGTGTCCACCGGTGCACGGCGCCGGCGGTCACATCCACGGAAAAGACATCCATCGGATGCCGGGCAGTCACCAGCGAGAAGCCCACCTCGCGCCCGGTCGAATCCCACTTCGGATTCGTGATGACGCCATAAGGCAGCTTCGGCAGAGGCATCTCTTTGTTCGTAGTGGTGTCCCATACATGCAGCACCGACGCTCCATCTTCGTTGGTGAGATATGCCAGGCGCCTCCCGTCCGGCGAAAGCGCGAGATCGCTCACGTCCCACCTTGCGTCCGGTCTCAGGAACCTCACCTGCCCGCCACCGGCATCGATCGCCGCCAAACGCATCCAGTCGGAATCTCTGTCCGTGGCAGCGTAGATCGCCTTGCCGTCCCGCGAGAACACCGCGAAGTCCCAGGCATCGCCTTCGCCCGGAGTGATCTGCCGGCTCTTGCCGGAGCCGAGATCCACGACATGGAGCGAACTGTCAGTGACGGAGCGATATTCCCCCACCAGCAGCGACTGGCCGTCCGGCGACCAGTCGAGGGGATGCCAGCCGCCTCCTTTCACTTGCCTCACGAGCTTCGGAGGCGAGGAGTCATCCGGATTCCGGACATAGATGTCGCTATCGGCCCCAGTACGCATCGTCGACGAAAAGGCAAGCTGCGCCCCATCGCGCGACCAGACCGGATGATCATTGCGTGACTTGCCGTCGGTCAGCATGCGCGTGCAGCCGCAGGCGAAATCCATGAGGTAGAACTGGTACCATTCCCCGCCTCCTGAATCCGCCAGGTAGAGCACTTGATCGCTGTTCCCCGGCCGGTAGGATGCCGACAGCACCCGGTCGCGCCGGAAGGTGATCTGTTCCCGCGCCCCCATTGGCATTCCGACGCGATGCACCTGGTTGGTGTTGGCAAACCGCGTCAGGATCAGCGCCTCCCGCTCGCGCGGATTCCAACCCTGAAAGGCTGCCGTACGCCCCGCGGTGTACTGGTCCAGCCGCTCGAGCAGCGCGGCCGGGATCGGCGGGATGCCCTCCGCGTGCAGATTCGAGGGAAGCCGCACTGTGGGTTCAGCCGCCGAAAGCAGAATGGGGCACAGCAAAACTACCGCTCGGAGCATGGTGACGGCGATTGTAGCAAGCCCCGGAGACTGTGCAAAACTGGCTCACATGGTCTTCTTCCTGTGGCTTGTGTCGATGGCGAGCGCGGCGGACAGAGCGGCGGTCGGCTTGGCCGCCAATCAGCAGGTGATCGAAGCGAAACTGCCCGCACCCGAGGCAACGGGACTCCCTCGCGTGCTGCTGATCGGCGGGCTCGACGGCGATGAGGCTACGGCAAAGCTGATCCGGCAACAGGTGGCCCGCTATGAACGCGAGCCGAAATGGAAGAAGCGATACGAACTCGCGGCCATTCCACTCGCCAATCCGGTGAAAAGCAAGCTCGTCTTTCCGCCCATTGGCGATGCCTATCGCGATCACACGGAGTCGCACGCCCTGTGGCGCTGGACCGCAACTTACGCCCCCGATCTTGTTTTGGTGGTGGGAGCGGACGACACCGGCCTGGCGCCGGTGCTATCCCAGCAAGCAGTGGCCGGCGTGGGCCGCATCCCCGCGCGACGCGTGGACGCCGGCACGAATCTGCTTGCGGACTTGAAGGACCTGCCGGCGAAATCCGAAGGGCGGCTCGAGATCGAAAAACGCCGCGCGCGCTCGCCGCAAGAAGTGGCGGAGGAGTTCGCCCGCGTCTACGGGCATCAGTTGACCGAGCCGGTATACATCCAGTCCGTGCCGCTCATCGGCAGGCTACGGTTGGGCGCTCTGGCCGAAGTGGAGCGAATTGCCGCGCCCTACACCGATGGAACGAAGCCGAGTCTCGAGAAGGCAACATCCAGCCACCTTTCGGGGCATCTGCTTTTTGCCGAGCTTGCTGAGAGGACGAACAACCCGGCCTATGTGAAGCTGGTGCGGGCGGCGGCGGACATGGGGTTCTCACCGTCAGGAGAGATGTTGGAATCGATGCCGATGCACAGCCGCATGAGCGACTCGGTGTTCATGGGCTGCCCCATTCTGGTGAAGGCGGGAAAGCTCACCGGCGAGCGCAAGTATTACGACATGGCGGCCCGCCATTTCCGCTTCATGCAAAGGCTCGATCAGCGCGCCGACGGCCTGTGGCGGCACTCGCCGCTCGATGAAGCCGCATGGGGACGAGGCAACGCCTTCGCCGCGCTCGGCATGGCGCTGAGTTTGAGCGATCTGCCGAAGGATCATCCCGCATACGAAGAGATACTCATCGCTTTCCGCAGTCTGGCTGCGGCGCTCGCGCGGCAGCAGGACGAGACGGGCATGTGGCGGCAGGTGGCGGACATGCCAGGCAGCTACCGCGAGATGTCCGCGACGTGCATGATCGCGGCATCCCTGCTACGCGGCGCGCGGCTCGGTTGGCTCGATGCCAAAGTCTATCAGCCGCGCATTGATCGGGCGTGGGAAGCCGTGAAGGCCCGGGCAGCCTCCGATGGAGGCTTGATCGATGTATGTGAATCCACCGGAGCGCAGAAGAGCCGCGATGACTATCTGCGCCGTAAGGCCGTTCTCGGCCGCGACCCGCGTGGCGGAGCAATGGTGCTGCTGTTCTCGACGGAGATGGCGGGATTAGAGTAGAGGGCCCCAGGCAGATGGATAGTCCACGCGGACACTTCCGTCTCCCAAAGCGCCAGGGAGGAGTTCCATCCCCATCCACACCTTGCCGAGCAAGGAGAATGGGGAGCTGATGCGTGTCCCAAGCTCGGAAGAGAAGCCGAAGCGGGAGTAATATTGCGGCTCCCCGACTACGGTCACCAGTTGCACTCCGCGTTCGCGGCACGACTCGAGGCCGGCTACAACCAATGAGCCACCTAACCCCCGCCGCTGCCATGCCGGGATCACCGCAAGCGGCGCGAGCGCCGCGGTAGGCAAGGGAGCATCGAGCGCGCTGAACAGGACGTGTCCCACGATGCCGTCCCCTTCTTCCGCCACAAGAGAGGCGAGCGCAAGCCCTGCGGCGCGCAGCCTGTCGACGAGGTCAGCTTCCTCGTAGCCGCCGAACGCCAACTCATGGACACGCCGGATTGCCATGGCATCCAAGTCAGACTCGATTCGGATCATCTCGATATAATCCCAGAGATGCCCAGCAAAGTTTACGATGTAGTTGTCGTGGGGTCGGGGCCTTCGGGAGGAACTCTGTCGGCGCACCTGGCGCGGCAGGGAGTGGACGTTCTCCTCGTGGAAGGCGGGCCGAGAATCAATACGCGCACCGATTTCAATACCCACGCCATGCCGTTCGATTTCCCCAACCGGCACATTCCGACGATGAAGCCGGGCAAGCAGGGATTCGATTCGGAGCGCTCGCGCGGAGTCGGCGGAAAGAGCCTCACTTGGAACGCGGTGGCGTGGCGCTTGAGCCAGCGGGATTTCAAGGGGCGCGTCCACGATGGGGCGGGCGAGGATTGGCCTATCGACTACAAAGACCTGGAGCCCTACTACACGAAGATCGAGCGCGAGGTGGGCGTCTGCGGCAATCGCGACGGGCTCGAAGACCTGCCCGATGGCGAATTCCTTCCTCCCGTGCCCATGAAGTGCAGCGACCTGATCGTCAAGCGCGGCGCTGAGAAACTGGGCGTGAAGGTGATCCACGTGCGCAAGTCCACGCTCAGCCGTCCGAGAGATGCGCGGCCCGCCTGCCATTTCTGCGGCAACTGCATGGCGGGCTGCGACGTGGCGGCGAAGTACAACTCGGCGGACGTTCACATCGTGCCGGCGGTGAAGGGCGGGCATCTCGAGGTGCTGCCGAACTCGATTGTGCGCGAGGTGGTGGTTTCGAACGAGAACCGGGTGACCAGTGTGCGCTATGTGAATCGCGAGACGCTCGCCGAAGGCGAAGCGCGCGGGCGCGTGGTGGTGGTTTCCTGCGCCTGTGTGCAGAGCGTAGCGCTGTTGCAGATGTCAAAATCGCGGCTCTATCCGAACGGGCTGGCGAATTCGAGCGGGCAATTGGGGAAGAACTTCATCCCGCACTTCACGGGCGGAGTGCAGTGCTTCTTGAAGGAACTGATCGGCAAGCCGGCGACGAATGACGAAGGCTTCCTCGATCACGCCTATGTCCCCTCGTTCATGCACAACCGGAAGCGCGACTACGCGCGCAGTTTCGGGGTGCAGTTCAACTACCAGAACCGGCGCTCGGTGGGCTGGGCGCGTGACATCGGCGGCTTCGGGAAGTCGTATAAGGAGGCAGTGAAGGATCGCTATGCGGCGTTCCTGACGTTTTCGCCTTACGGCGAAATGCTGCCGAATCCGAAGAGCTTCATCGATCTCGATCCGGAGAAGAAGGACGCCTACGGGCTGCCGCTGGCGCGCCGGCATGTGAGTTGGAGCGACAACGACTGGAAGATCTTCCGCGACATGACGGCATGGTCGAAGCGGATTCTCGAATCGGCGGGCGCGGAGATTCTGGTGGTGAGCGATGAGCCGCGCACGAACCACGAACTCGGCGGCTGCCGCATGGGAGCGGATCCGAAGACCAGCGTGTTGAATGCCTGGTGCCAGTCGCACGACGTGAAGAACCTGTTCGTTGTTGATGGAAGCGTGTTCCCCTCGGCATCGGAGAAGAATCCGACGCACACGATGATGGCCCTCGCCGCGCGCACGGCGGACTACATCGGAGACAGCCTGAAGAAAGGAGCGCTCTAATGGCGGACCGGCGCGATGCATTGAAGATTATCGGAGCGATCGGGACCACCTGCGCGTTTCCTTTCTCCGCCGATGAATTGTACGGACAGCACGCGCACGACGCGGACCATCCCGTCGCTGCGCTCCCTTCGAAGCCTTCGTTCTTTACCGATTCGGAGTTCGAGACGGTAAAGAGCCTCGCGGACCTCATCATCCCCCGCACCGATACGCCGGGCGCCGTGGATGCGGGAGTGCCGTTCTACATCGATTACGTCGTGAACAGCAACGAAGAGTGGAAACGGCAGTTCCGCGACGGCCTCGCCTGGCTCGACCGTAAGTCGTCCTCAACGCACGGGAAGCGATTCCATGAGTTGGAGGAAGCGCGGCAGACGGCGCTGGTGACGCCGCTCGCCGCGGCAGCGGATAAAGTAAAGCCGCCGGTCGATGTGCCGCGCTCGCGAAACGCGCGGGCTACAAAACGGAGGAAGGAGATGCCGCTCGAAGTGCAGTTCTTCAAGGCGTTCAAGAGCATGACCGCGGACGGTTACTTCACTTCGAAGGCGGGGCTGGTGGATACGCTCGGCTACAAGGGGAATACCGTGCTGGCGGAGTTCCCGAGTTGTGAGCGTCCTTAGCGCGAAGTTGGCCGCCAAGCGATTCTCCTGCGATCGTGGGGTGTATACTGCCGCCATGCGATCCAAAATTGCGGCGGCTTTGTTTGCGCTGGCACTGATTGCCTTTGTGGCGGCGCGGGACCGGGGCGCGATTTCGGCCTCGGTGCGGGACACGACCACATGGGGCGCGAATGATCCGGCGTGGTCGCCGGACGGGAAGCGCATTGCGTTCACGTTGTTCGGCTCCATTTGGGTGGTGGATGCGGCGGGCGGCGAGGCGGAGCAGTTGACGGTGTCGCGCGGCTATCACGCGCATCCGGCGTGGTCGCCGAAGGGGGATTGGATTGCATTCATTGACGGGAATCCTCCCGCCGGGGAACTGCCGAACATCAGAGGCAGGCTGCACATAGTGAATGTACAGACCGGCGAGGAGCGGGAAGTGCGCACGCCGTACGCGACCGCCGGTACACCGGCATGGTCTCCGGACGGCGGGCAGATCGCCGCGGCGCTGGAGGCGCCGAATGCCGGCGCGCTGCTGCACGTGATGGATCTGGCAGGCGGCCCGGTGCGGGCGCTGCAGACGCGGACGCAGCGGGGCGCCGCAGGGAACTGGGTGACGGCGTCGTGGTCGCCGCGCAATGGGGAGATCTTCTACGCCGGGCAGCGGTTCGCCACGGTACAGAACGGGTCGCAGGAACTGGGGGCGCCGCAGGTCTGGTCGATGCCGGTGGCGGCGAAGCCGATTGTGGTGCAGTTGCCGCTGACCACCTACCGGCTGACAGACATCGCGCAGTTACAATCGGTATCGGCGCTGACGGATGGATCCGGGGTAGTGTACTCGGCGGTGATCGTAAACGGGGCAGGGAACCGGGAGTTGTACCGCGTGCCCCGCACTGGGGGAACTCCGGTAGCGCTGACGCACACGAACCGGGATGAATTTTCACCGGCCGTCTCGCCGGACGGGAAGACGATTGCGCACGTGTCGAATCAACTGGGGAACCTGGATATCTTCCTCATGCCGGCGGCGGGCGGCGAGAAGAAGCACCTGCAAATCTCCGGGCTGAAGTTTCGCGGCGCGGGAGCGCGATTGCGCGTGAAGACATTCGATGAAATGGGGCGGCCGGCGCCGGTGCGGCTGTACGTGACGGCGGCGGACGGGAAGTGCTACGCGCCGAAAGGGAGCCAGGTTTTCTACTATTCGCTCGATCCGGACGCCGGGCGTGAAGGGTTCTTCGTGGCATCGGGGGAAGAGGAGATTGCGCTGCCCGCCGGACGCGTGCGGCTGGTGGCGATGAAGGGGATCGAATACAACCTCGAAGAGGTAACGCTGGACATAGCGCCGAACGAAACGGCGGAGGCGTCCATCCACATGAAGCGCTGGACCAATTGGAACCAGCAGGGTTGGTACACGGGGGAGAATCATTTTCACGCGAACTACAACGGGAGTTACTACCAGCGGCCTCCGGATTCACTCGACTGGCTGCAAGCCGAGGATCTGAATGCGGCGAACATGATTGTGGCGAATTCCGAAGGCGGATTCGTACACGATAAGGAATTCTTCAAAGGGGCGGTGGATCCGGAATCGAAACCGCGGTTTCTGCTGTATTGGGGGCAGGAATACCGCAATTCGGATCCGCTGGGGCACATGGCTTTTCTGAATATCAGGAAGCAGGTGCCGCCGTCGTTCACCAGCGTGGTGGGCAGCAATTCGCCGTACGACTATCCGCTGAACACGATGGCGGCGATGGAGGCAAGGAAGCAGGGCGGATTGGTGGTGTACGTCCATCCCATCAGCGGGAACATCAACGACGTGATGGATACGAACCTGGGGGCGAAGGAAGCGCCGTTGACCGCGGCGCTGGGGGCGATGGATGCAATGGACATATTGCCGTTCGGGCCCACGGCGTATGAACTGTGGTACCGGCTCTTGAACGCGGGGTTCCACATCGCGCCGGGGGCGGGGACGGATGTGTTTACGAACTGGAGGGGGATCAACCGGATTCCTGGCGGGGCGCGGCAGTATGTGGATGTGGGCTCGCAGTTCACCTGGCAGAAATGGATCGACCGGTACCGGGAAGGGAAGGCGTTCGTGACGAACGGCCCGTTGCTGCGATTCACGGCGAACGGCCAGGGGCCGGGGGCGATCCTGAGGGAGAACAAGGTGCGCCTGGTGGGAGAGGTGATGAGCCGGGTGCCGGTGGACCAGGTGGAGTTGGTGCAGAACGGGGAAGTGATCGCGACGGCGGCCGGTAGCCGTGTGGAGAAGGAGGTGACGCTGGACAAGAGCGCGTGGTTTGCCATGCGCGTGGCGGGCAGGGCGGTTCGCGGCTATGGAAACGAATTGCCGCGGGCGCACTCGGCCCCGGTGTATGTGGAGTTGAACGGCAAGCCGGTGCTGGTGAAGGAGGATGTGGAATTGATGATTCGCTGGCTGGGACGGTTGTGGGGGTACCTGGAGGAGCGGAATAACTTCGGGCCGGCGCCGAACAAGGAGAATGCGAGGCGGATGTTCGCGCAGGCGGTGGCGCACTACGAGGGGAAGCTGAAGGGAAAGGAGTGAGGGACCGGTGTATTCTGTTAAAGAAAACTGAAAAAATGCCGATCTATTATCGTGGAGCCGGTATCGGGACATACTGGCATGCTCATGATGCGCGCATCACTGGATTTGTGCCGCATCATGGAGGTGCGGGACAAGGGATCAACCGGATCCTGCATCATGTGGCTCGGGGTACGACGGTGAGCCCGTACATTTCGTTAAGCCGGTCCTATGGGGTTGCCTGGGGATACGCGGTGGCGGGGAAGGCACTGCCGACCGAGGCGAATCCGGCCTACGTCTATGAGATCGAGATTGAGGAAGGGGATGGTTATGGGACCAGGCTGCTTGATCCTGTCGTAAAGGTGGCAGCGGCGCTTGGGTCGCCTTATGATCCTCGGTCGTATCAGCATGATGGAGATGCGTCATTCTTGCTTGGGATTACGGATCCGGTGGGGCATCGAAAGGAACTGTGCCAAACCGTGCGATTCGCACCCCCTGGAGGAGGTACGGGACGGTCCCCTTTGCTGCACATTGAACTGGAGACTTTGGTCCGGGCGTTACGGGATGCGGAGGTGCTGGCGTTTGGGGCTATTGCGGCGGCACAAGTCCGTCGAAGAGTAGAGGTGTGGGTAGAAGATGGGTATGGTAGAGGGAGGCTGTGGTGAGGAGTGGAAGGCTGTGATGAAGTGCGGAGGGCTGTGATGAGGAGCGTGGGCTGTGATGAGGTGCGGAGGGCTGTGATGAGGTGCGGAGGGCTGTGATGAGGTGCGGAGGGCTGTGATGAGGTGCGGAGGGCTGTGATGAGGTGCGGAGGGCTGTGATGAGGTGCGCGGAAGGCTGTGGTGAGGTGCGGAAGGGCGGTGGTGAGGAGCGGGGGGCTGTGATGAGGTGCGGAAGGGCTGTGGTAGGGAACGGGGGGCTGTGACGAGGTGGGGAGTAAGGTGCGGAAGGTTATGGAGCGGAAGGAGATAACGGTATGGACGTGTTGACAAGGACTGTGAAATTGCCCTCGATCCTCTCCGGGAGCGGGGGGTTTCTGTTTGTCCATGCGATTGTGTTCGATGAGCCGCGCCTTCCATTTGCCATCGTGAAGTACTCGGTAGCCGGCAGGGAAGAGAAGTTGGGTTTGCGGCTCGACCTCGACAAGCAGGTCTTTCTGGACCACTTCGAAGACTCGATTGATGAGAAGGCGGCTCGGGAAGCTGCGCCGCGGATTGTCACCTATCTGGCGGGCGGGGTCGGCGGGGCGCGGTCGGCAACTTCGGGCGCGCGCAGTTAGAACGGCTTCTTCTGCTGATCTTTCTTTGGTTCTTCTTTTTTCTTCACGGCGTCGTCCTGCTTCTTCTGGAAGGGAAGCCGGCGAGGCGCGGGCTTCGCACTGGCGATTACCGTGTACGCTTGAAGGATTCTCTCCTTCTGAGCCGGGTCGAGGATGAGGTAGCGATGTTTCCCCTGGGGCGACGGGACAAACCGGGTGAGTCCCTCAGCGGTGATCTGAATCTCTCCCGGTTCGGATAGCCGGAAATAGCCCTCTTTAGGCCGAACAGCATAGAGGACCGCAGCCATGGCGGTGGTGGGCGCATCGTAAGGCATGGCGTGGAAGGCGCGGTAAGCATCCACCACCGGATGGTCCTTGGCCCAGGCGAAATCCTTCTCGATGCTGGAGGCGGGATAGCGGATCGCCTCGCCGATTTCCGAGCCGACAGCCACAATCGGGGTGGGCCATTCCGCAAACAGCTTCTTCGCGGCGGGAATATCCGCCTTGATCTTCGGTTCCGGAGCCGGACTTGCGAAAGACCCGGCGGCAACCGATAACATCTGAACTTTCCGGCTAATCAGATCCTTTGCTCCGTAAAGATCGAGGACGGCGGCGAGGTTGGTAGCCGGACCGGTCAGCACGACAGCGGAGTTCTGATCCTGCTGGGCGGTGAAGGCATTGCGGATCAGGGCGCGCACTTCGGCCGTGTCATTCAATTTCCGGATGCCGGGAGTGTAGACCAGGGCGCCCTCGGAGTTCTTCTTCTCGAGGGGGACGGTCAACATCGGGGTGTCTGGAAACGGTTTCCCTCCGGTAGCCATGCCGATGGGCAGGTTTCTGGCCTCATAGAAACGGGCGACGGTTTCGCAGAAAGCAGCCGATTTCAGGGACGGGATGCTGACGCTGACAGACGCCACTCGGGCCTCTGTCTTTCCGTCCAGGCCAAAGAGCAGCGCCAGTGCGAGAGCATCGCCGATGCGGGAGCCCATGGCGGAATCAAAGATCACGCCGAGGGGTGGTTTGCCTTGTCCAGGAAATTGCATCTGGTGAATATCATATCCCGTCGCGGATACAGGACTTTTTTCCCAGGTACCATCTGACAGTAAAGACTAAGGTAAACGAATCCAAAGGCATAGTAAATTGCAGACTCCTTTATCTTCCGCATTTCGGCGATTGTAGGGATATGCAGCTTGAACCCGAACTCTCCGGCAATGCCGGAGACTCCCCAAGCCCGGAGTTTAAGACCACCACGTTCCTGGATAGCAAGCCCGCAAGCAAGATGAAGGCATGCCACAACTGCGGCATTGCTCTCTACGAAGATGATAAGTTCTACACCATCGGTGGGCGGCTGACTTGCGAGTACTGTTCGAAAAAGGTCAAGGGAAAGGCGAGCAAGGGAGGCGTTGCCGCGGCGCCTGTGGCAAACCGGGCTGGAACGAGCAGTTCGGCGCCGCTGGCGAACGGAATCGTGGCGGCGATTGTGGCCGCGGTGGTCTACGCCATAGTCGCGACGGCCGCTCGTCTTGAGGTTGGTTTCATGGCGTTCGGAGTGGGCTGGCTGGTGGGGTACGCGGTGAAGAGCGGAGCACAAGGCAAAACCACGCGGAGTATGCGATTCACGGCCGTGGTGCTGGTTTACATGAGCCTTGTGGTGGCACACACAGCTATCGGGGTGGCCGCCATCTACCTGTTCGGGGACGCGCAAGTGCAGGCCGGCGTGCAACAAGGGGTACAGCAAATGAAGGACGCCGGCGCGGGAGGAGCGACGCTGGGAGTTGTGCTCACTCTGCTGCTGTCGTCGGTGGTTCACCCGTTTGTGAGCGGGGTCCTGAGCCTTGTGTTTCTAGCCATTGGAATGTTTCAAGCCTGGCGCGCCTCTGCTCCGTCTAAGGCGGAAACCAAGGATCCGGTTGGGGTGCGGCCGGCGGTCTCCAGGCGAATGGCCACGGAGTAGAGCCCGATCAGGAGCCGCGGATCTTGCGCGCGGCGGCCTGCGCCAGTTCGTCACAGCGATTGTTGTCGTCGTGCGATGCGTGGCCCTTGGTCCACTTCCAGGTGATGTCATGGCGCGCAACGAGGGCATCCAACTGCTCCCACAGGTCACGGTTCAGAACAGGCTTTTTTTCGGAAGTCATCCAACCGTTGCGCTTCCAGTTCGTCATCCACCTTGTAACGCCGTTCTTGAGGTACTCGGAGTCGGTGGTGATCTCCACCTCGCAGCGCTGCTTCAGGGCTTCGAGAGCCTTGATGGCGGCGGTAATCTCCATGCGGTTGTTCGTGGTGTGTTTCTCACCGCCCGAGAGTTCCTTGACGTGCTCGTTGTAGCGGAGAATGGAGGCCCAGCCCCCGGGACCCGGGTTGCCGAGGCAGGAACCGTCGGTGATGATCCGGACTTGCTTCATGCGGAACGTCAGGCGGCCGTGGTCAGTTCGCCTTCAAAGAAGCGGTCCACCTGATCGAGGACCGAGGCGGCGTCGTGGACGTGGTAAATGGCAGCCCGAAGTTTGGAGCCGTTGCGGACGCCGTGGGTGAAGTAAGTGGCAAACTGCTTCATCTTTCCGATGGCATCGGGGAAATCCATTTCGCGCAGCATCGTGTAGTAGGTGCGCATGATCTCGTAGCGATCGCGATCAGCGGGGCGCCAATAGTCGCCCGTGGCCATGTATTCGGCAATCTGGCGGAAGATCCACGGATTGGCGGAGGCGGTGCGGCCCACCATGACGCCGTCGCAGCCGGTCTCACGCACCATGCGGCAGGCGTCTTCCGGAGTGATGATGTCTCCGTTGCCGATGACAGGCAGTTTGACGGCCGCCTTCAGTTCCGCAATCTGAGTCCAATCGGCCTTGCCGGAATAGCCCTGCTCGCGGGTGCGGGCATGAAGGGCCACGGCCTGAAGACCGCAATCTTCGGCGAGTTTGCCCATCTGGAGGTAGACGAATTCCCGGTCGTTCCAACCGGAACGAAATTTCATGGTGAGAGGGATACGGATGGCGGCGCGGACCTCGCGCAGCAGGCGCTCCACCAGCGGCAGATCGCGCAGCAGTCCGGAGCCGCCATTACACTTCACCACTTTGTTCACGGGGCAGCCGAAGTTGATGTCGACGGCGTCAAAGCCCTGGTCCTCGCAATAGCGCGCGGCATCGGCCATCACCACAGGATCGGAGCCGAACAACTGGGCGGAGATGGGGTGTTCTTCGGGTTCAAAGTAGAGATAGCGGAAGGCCCGCGTCGGCTTGCGGGCGCGCCTGGTGGAGACCACGCCGTGGGAACTGGTGAACTCGGTCATGATCAGGCCGCAGCCGCCCTGATTGCGGATGAGGCGGCGGAATACGGTATCCGTCACTCCCGCCATGGGAGCGAGCACCGTCGAGGGGGCAATCTTCACCTCTCCAATGTGAAAACCGGAAGAAAGCATCTTGTATCAGTTTCTCAGCCCAGTAGCTGCGGAAGCAAGGATTCGAGGGCTTCGCGGCTGGGAAGGCTGCCTTGGGCGAGTTGGGCGTTGCCGCCGCCGCGGCCTCCAGCGGCAGCCAGCGCGCGTTTGAGAACTTCTCCGGCATGGACTCCGCTGTCCTTGGAGGCGGCCAGAAGAACCGATGGAGGGTCTTCCGAGGCCGCGACGAAGACGGCCCTTTCTCCGCTCACGAAGCTCTGGGCCAGGGCGCGAGTCTCGTCGCTGACGGCGCCGGAGGGGAAGCGGCTCATGGCGCGGCGTACGCCATCCGGGGAGGGGGCTGTGTTTTCGTACAACTCGCGTCCCTGAAACCCTGCCAATTCGAGGGCCAGCTTGCGGCGGGATCGATCGAGATCGGCGGCGCGCGCCTGGAGGGCGGTGACCAGTTCCGCCGCCTGATCGATGGGGGAAGAGAAGGTGCGGGCGATGGTAGAGAGCGCTTCGAAATCGGCGCGGGCGCGGTGGAGCGCGCGGGCGCCGCAAAGGAACTCCAGCCTGACGTTGCCGCGAATGCGATCGAGCTTGCGGACCTGTAAGGCGCCGATGGCGGAAGTGGAGCGCACGTGTGTGCCGCCACAGGCGCTGCGGTCGAGCCCCTCGATGGAGACGATGCGCAGGATGCCCTCGCGTTCGGAAACCTTACGCAACCCGGCGGCCTCGGAGGCCTTCTCGTAGGTGACCTGGACCGGGCGTCCTTCCCAGATCACGGCGTGGACCCGGCGTTCGACGGCGGCGACCTGTTCGGGGGTGAGGGAAGCGGCTCCGATTTCGATGGTGGAGGCTTCGACGCCCATGTGGAAGCTGAGCGTGGGGATGGAGTACAACTCTTCGAGCACCGCCGAGAGCAGGTGCTGCCCGGTGTGCTGCTGCATGTGGTCGTGGCGGCGGTCCCAGTTGATGACACCCTGAACGAAGCGGCCATCGAGGGGGGATGCCAGCAAGTGGGCGATGCGCCCGTCCTCGCGCTCTTCCACGCCCGCAATGGCCTTGCCGCCGAGAGTGCCCAAATCGAAGGGCTGGCCCCCGGAAGAGGGGTAGAACGCGGTGCGGTCGAGAAAGACCGTGCAGCCGTCTTCGGAAGCATCGACGACCTCGGCCGAGAAGGTGGTGAGGTAGGGGTCGTTGTAATAAAGCCGTTCGGTCATCAGTCCCTATTCGCGATGGTGGCCGGGTTCATAGGTGCAGAGGGGATCGGAGGCCAGGTAGCTGCCGGTGGCGGAGAAGGCGCGCGCGCGGGAGCCCCCGCACAAGGCATGGTATTCGCAGACGCCGCAGCGGCCTTCAAACGTCGTGGGATCGTGCAGGGACTGAAACACCGGATGGTTGCGGTAGGCTTCGGCCACACGGTCTTTGCGCACATTGCCCACGGCGAGCGGCAGGAATCCGGCGGGGCAGATATCCCCCGTGTTGGAGACGAACATAATGCCGTGGCCGTCGCGGATGCCGAAACTGCGTGCGACGCCGCTGCGTTTGACCTGCTCTCCGGTCATACCTTCGGCGCGCAGCCGCTCGAGGGCCACGCGGCGGAACGAGGGGGCTTCGGTCGTAGCGACGACGAACGGGGCAAACCGGGAGGTGTCGTGGATCCAGCCCATGAGGCGCTCGGCGTCTTCGGGCGCAAGCGGTTGTAAGACCTTGCCGCGGCCCACCGAGATGAGGAAAAACAGGCTCCACCGGGAGACGGCATAGGGTTTCAGCAGTTCGTACACCTGCGGGATGGAGGGCGCGGTTTCGGCCGCAACCAGCGTGTTCACCTGGAGGGGCATCTCGAGTTCCCGCGCCCAGGCAATGGCCTGCATGGTGCGGTCGAAGGTTCCGGGGATGCCGCGGATGGAGTCGTGCAATTCGGCTGTGGGAGCATCCAGGCTGAGCCCCAACCCTTCCACCTTATGCTCCTTGAGCCGGACGAGAACATCGCGCGTGAGGGCGGAGGTGGCGGCGGGGGTAATGGATACGCCGATTCCGAGTTGGACGGCCTCATCGATGAGCGGGTAGAGGTCCGCGCGCGCGAGCGGGTCGCCGCCGGTGAGGATCAATTGCGGCAGAGGCTGGCCGAATTCCGTGATCTGGCGGAGAAAAGAGGCACCCTCGTCGAAGGTCAGTTCGAGGGGGTGAGCCATGGGCACCGCCTCGGCGCGGCAATGGCGGCAGGCAAGGGCGCAGGCCTGGGTCATCTCCCAGTAGATATTCATGGGAGTTTTCGAGTAATCGCGCGGTGCGTGACGCGGTGATCCATGCATATTCTTAGGGTAGCGCCGGGCGAGGGCGGCGGGCGACAAGAAACGTGGCCGGAGAACTGTTCGGCATGTAATTACTTGTAACTTCGCCGCGGCTACGCGCCTGGGAGCCCAGAGGGGTGGTGGCGCCTGCCGTGTTACACTCCCTGAGATGCTTCGAAGATTCATTCCCTGCCCGTTGCTTGTGGCCGCTCTCTGGATGAGTTCCTGCGGCCCCACCCCAGCGCCGGACACGAGGCCTGCCGCGGAGGCGGCTATCCGGGAACTGGATAATGAGTGGTCCGCCACGGCGGCGAGGAACGACCTCGATGGAACCTTGGCGTTCTATGCCGGCGACGCCGTGCTCCTGCCGCCGAATGCGCCCATCGCCAAAGATCCGAAAGCGATTCGCGAGTCGTGGACCGGGCTGCTGGGCCCCCACACGGCGGTTTCCTGGAAGGCGACGAAAGTGGAGGTGGCCAAGTCCGGGGAACTGGGATATCTCTATGGCACTTATCAACTCAAGATCGACGATCCCAAAGGCGGTCCGGCGATTCAGGATACGGGCAAGATCCTCGAGGTATGGAAGAAACAGGCTGACGGGAGATGGAAGTGCATTGTCGATACGTACAACTCCGATATCCCCGTTTCCCCCGCTCCCGAGGCAAAGAAATAGTTCCGTTGCCGCGGCATGGCTCCGCGAATCCGGCAGCGGCGGAAGCCCTTTTCGAAAGTGCACAAGAAACGCCGGACTGTCGAGATGATGTCAACCAGCGCTATCGAGAGGCGAGCGACACCGCGAGCGCGATCAGGGACTTGATGCCGGGCACGATACTGGCGGCCTCGGCGTGCTCTTCGAGGCGGTGGGGCAGCCCCTCGCGGACCGCACCGATGGCGACGGCGGGAATCCCCATGCTCACCGCGATGTTCGCGTCCGTGGATCCGACATCCATGGGCTCGATCGCCGGCGTGCCCGGCTTGCGGAAGTAGTTGCTGGTGGCGAGGGCCGTCTGGACGACGGGGTGGTTGAGGCGAACGCTGCGCGCAAGGGCCTTCGAGTAGTCGATGCCGAGCTTGCGCTCCATGCGAAAGCCGACCCTTTCCTCCTCCGCGGCGCGGCGCGCGGCCGAGAGAACCGTGGTGTGGAGACGATCCTGTGTGGGGGAGTCGAGCGAGCGAAGGTCCACCGTGAACCATGTCTCGCGCGGCACGGCATTGAAGACCGTACCGCCGCCGAGCATTCCGACGTTGATCACCGGAAGCCGGAAGCCATCGAGACCCTCCGCGAGAGGCGGCAGGGGAATTTCGTAAACAGCGGATATGGCTTTGGCCACGGCTTTGGCAGGGCTGGGAGCGCCCCGGCTTTCCATGGTGTGGGCTCCCGGCGCGGTATAGAAGAATTTGAACTGATTGATCCGCAGCGCGCCATACCAGACCTGGGTGGAGGAGAGATCCACGGCGACGAACATGTCCGGCTTATAGCCGCTGGTCTCGAGCCAGTGCTTTGCGCCGAGCAGGCCGAGTTCCTCCTGAGCTGTTGCGAGGAAGATCAGGTTGCCCTTGGTGCGGACATCGCCGCGGTCGAGCGCACGAAACATTTCGAGAGTCGCCATGAGGTTCGAGGTATCGTCACCGACGCCGGGAGCGCGCAGGATATCGCCCTCCCGTTTCACTTCAAGCCGGGTGCTTTCGGGGAAAACCGTATCCAGGTGAGCGGCGAAGACCACCGTGGGGCCGCGGCCCGTTCCCTTGCGAACGCCGCTCACGTTGAAGATCCTGTCAGTGCGGATTTCGCTCAAGTGAAGTTTCTCCATCTCGGAGCGAATGTACGCGGCGCGGGCTTGTTCTTTGCCGGAGGGGGCCGGGATTTCGGTCAGGCGGATCCACTCCTCGACGATGGCTCCGGCGCGGGCGTCCACGGACTGGAGGGCGTGGCGCATTTCCGGCTTTTCCAGGACCGAGGGGTGGAACCAGTTTGACTGGGCGCAGAGGGGGGATGGAAGGAGAACGAGAACGAGGAGCGGGGGCGGGCGCATATGGATGCATGATACTTCGATGCGGCTCGCGCCGGGCAAGGGCAAGCCTGGGGAACTTGACATCGACCCCTCCGGTTGCATATCAATGTCCATTCCACCATGTGGCAACAGAACTACACCCCACTCGCTGACAGCCTGCCGGTTTCGGCGCTCGTCGCTGCACTTCCCATCTTCGTCCTCCTGTTTCTTTTGGGAGTGGCGCGCAAGCCGGCCTGGATTGCGGGATTGTGCGGCCTGGCCGCGGCGATCCTGGTTTCGATGTTCGGCTACGGGATGCCCGTGGGGCTGGTGTTCGGGTCAGTGACGTACGGGGCGGCGTTCGGGCTGTTGCCCATCGGGTGGATCGTCTATTGGGCAATTGTGCTCTACCGGGTGGCCTATGAAACGGGGAAGTTCGAGATCATCAAGGACTCCGTGGGCGGGCTGTCGGGTGACCGGCGTCTTCAGGCTCTCCTGATCGCCTTTTCCTTCGGGGCGTTCATTGAAGGCGCGGCCGGGTTCGGAACGCCGGTGGCGGTGGCGGCGGCAATGCTGGCAGGGCTCGGATTTTCGCCCTTCTACGCGGCGGGCATCTGTCTGCTGGCGAATACGGCTCCGGTGGCGTTCGGCTCGATCGGCATCCCCATCTTCACCCTGGCGGGAATCACCGGGCTGCCGCTGCTTGATTTGAGCGCCAACGTGGGGCGCATCTGCGCTCCGGTGTCGTTGTTCGTGCCGGCGTATCTCGTGTTCGTGATGGGCGGGTTCCGCGCACTCAAGGGAGTACTGCCGGCGGCGATGGTGTGCGGCGGCGGATTTGCGCTGACGCAGTTCTACGTCTCGAATTATCTCGGTCCGCAGCTTACCGACATTTCCGCATCGCTGGTGGCGATGGCGGGCCTGGTGCTGCTGTTCAACGTGTGGAAACCCAAGGACAAGTTTGAACTCGAGGGAGCGGCGAAAGGGCACGCGCCCACGAAGCACTCATTCGGCGACGTGATGCTGGCGTGGTCGCCATATCTTCTGCTGGTGGTGATGGTGCTGCTGTGGGGGCAGGATTCCTTCAAAGCAATTCTCAACAAGGCGACCATCAACATCCAATGGCCGATGCTGCACAACATGGTGGAGCGGGTGCAGCCGCTGGTGGCGAAGCCATCGCCGTATGCCGCGGTGTACACCCTCAACTGGCTCTCCGCGGCGGGGACGGCGTGCCTGGTGTCGAGCGTGCTCGCGGCGCTGGTGCTCCGGATGTCGCCGGGGAAATACGTGGCCGTACTGGTGCATTCCGCCCGGCAGCTTTTTCTTTCGCTGGTGACGATTGCGGCGGTGCTGGGGCTGGCGTTTCTGATGAACTACTCGGGCGCCACCGTGACTTTGGGCCTGGCGTTCGCCGCCACGGCCGGGCTGTTCCCTTTCTTCAGCTCGATGCTGGGATGGCTGGGCGTATTCCTGACGGGGAGTGACACCTCCGCCAACGCGCTGTTTGGAAACCTGCAGGTGGTGACGGCGACGAAGCTGAATTTGAACCCGACGCTGATGGCGGCGGCCAACTCGAGCGGCGGAGTGATGGGGAAGATGATCAGCCTCCAGAGCATCGCGGTGGCGGCGGCGGCAACGGGCATGCCGGCCACCGACGAGGCGAAGCTGTTCCGCTTTACGCTGCGGCACAGCATCTTCCTCGCTTCGGTGATCGGGCTGATCTCGGTGTTCTATTCCTACGTGGCGCCCCAATTGGCGCGGTAGGCGCTTCGGTTAACGCGCCGGCGCCGGCGGCGGCGGTTGCGGCGCTTTTTCCGCTTTCTTCGGCGCGGGTTCCTTGGCCTTCAAGGGGCTGATAATGACGTGGAAGTTCCGGCCTTCCAGCCGGGGTTGGCCTTCCACCTGCCCATAGGCGGCCAGATCTCCCGAAAAGCGCTGCAGGAGCTTCTGGCCGAGATCGACGTGCGCGATCTCCCGTCCGCGGAACTGGACTACGGCTTTCACGCGGTTGCCCTCCTTGAGGAACCGGATGGCGTGGTTCATCTTGAACTCGTAGTCGTGGTCATCGGTGTTGGGCCGGAACTTCAGTTCCTTCACCTGGATGACGTGTTGTTTCTTTTTCGCTTCGTGCTGTTTCTTCTTATTCTCGTACTGCCACTGGCCGTAGTCCATGGCTTTGGCCACGGGCGGTTCGGCGGTGGGAGAAACGAGAATCAGGTCAAGGCCCAACTCCTGGGCCCGGCGGATGGCGGTTTGCGTGGGGAGAACCTCCACGACACCATCGGGGAAGACGGCCCGGACCTCTCGGACACGGATCGCCTCGTTGACGTTCTCACGAATGCGGGGACGCCGCGGGGGAAAGTTTCTCGGTGGGTACATTCGAAACCAGACGCTTGGGGTGCTTCTTCTGCTCCTTTCTACAAGAAAAGGGGATGATACCGGTAAGGCATACATCCCCGTGGAAAGATCCAGTTAAACAATTCCAGCCCTTAGTGTAATCGGATTGGCCATCCCTGTCCATGGGGGGGAGCAAAAAATTGACGCGCGGAGAAGACGGTTGTTTCCGAAACTGGGTAAACTGGAAGAGCCTGAGGCCGATTTGGTGAGATTTCGGACAATCCTGGTAGTGTTTCTGGTGTTGGGGAGCGGCCTGAGAGCGGCCGAGCCGGACCAGTTGGACGGCAGTCTCACCTTGTTTAGCGTCATGGCGGCGCTGAACGCGGCGGGATTCGACGCGGAACTGGGTTCGCCCTCGAACCATCCGCTGCGTGCCGCGGTGCGTAAGGTATTGGCGGAGAAGAACATACCGAGCCTTCCCGAACTCCGGCGGTTTGTGCGGGAGCACCGTCAGGAGACGGACACGGGAACGCTGAGCCTGTTTATTTCGTTTGGGTTGTGCGTAGAGGCGCCGTCCTTCAAATATCGATATCGATTAAATGACCTCCCCCCGGAAGTCGCTGCCCTCTCCCAACTCCCAGACCTCATGAAAAAGTTCCACCAGGAGGCCGGCATCGATACCCTCTGGAGGCAGGCACAGCCCGCCTTGGACCAGGCCCTCGAAGTCTACCACTCCGGAGTTTCCCGCGCCGTCCTCGAAGCCAACGGCTACCTGCGCAATCCCACCAGCGGTTCTCTTGGGCAACATTTCCAGATCTACCTCGATTTGCTGGGACCCCCGAACCAGGTGCATGTGCGCAGCTATGGCGTTGACTTCTTCGTGGTGGTGACCAATTCCTATGAACCGCAGGTTGACGATATCCGCCACGCCTACCTGCAATACCTTGTGGGTCCGCTGGTGCTGCGTCAGCATGAGCTGATCGAGAAGAAGAAAGGCCTGGGAGACTTTGCCGAGCCCGCGCCGCTGCTGCCCGATATATACAAGAAGGATTTTCTGCTGTTGACCGAAGCGAGCATGGTGAAGGCGATCGAGGCGCGTCTGACCACCGGTCCGGGATCGGGGGTGAAGCGCCAGGAGATGGTGGACCGCGCGATGGCGGAGGGATACATCCTGACCCCGTACTTTTCCGAAGCTCTGTTGAAGTATGAGAAGCAGGACCAGTCGATGCGCTTCTACTTCCCGGATCTCATTGAAGGAATTGACCTGAAGAAGGAAGACAAGCGGTTGGAAGGGGTCCAGTTCGCGACAACGCCGGTTGTGCGAAAGGCGAAACTGCCGCCGCCGGCGCCGCCGAAAGAGCTTTCGAAGGCCGAAAAGACGTTGCAGGAAGCCGAAGACCTGCTCGCCGGCAAGCAACTGGCCGAGTCGCGCACGAAATTTCTCGCGGTTTTGCAGGCAAGCGATGACAAGGCGGTGCACGCCAAGGCATATTATGGATTGGCGCGGATCGCCATCCGGGGAAACGACCCGGAGTTGGGCGAGCGTCTGTTAAAGAAGACATTGGAATTGGGACCGGAGCCTCCGGACAAGTGTTGGTCGCTGGTCTATCTCGGCCGGCTGGCGGACATAGCCGGGGAAGCCGAGCAGGCCGCGAAATATTATCAGGCGGCGCTCGCTGTGGAAGGCGGCTCGGAAAAGGGTCGCGAGACGGCGGAAAGAGGTCTCAAGGGGGAGTTTCGTCCTGGCAGAGCCGGGAATAAGTAAGGAGTGCAAGATGAAGAGAGTTCTTCTCGGTATATTCGGCCTGCTAGCGGTAGCGGCGCCGGTGATGTGGGGACAGAAGGCGCCGCAGCCGAAGTCTCAAAAAGAAGTGGACGCCATCATGGCGATTCAGAACGCGCCCGATCCGGATTCGCGGATCGCGGCGGTGGAAAACCTGCTGACGAAGTTCGCCGACACGGAGTTCAAGAGCTTTGCCCTGTACATTGCGACGGTATCGGCGCAGCAGAAGAACGACTACGAGAAGATGATGATCTACGCCGAGCGGACGCTCGAAGCGGATCCGAAGAATTACCCAACCATGCTCATCATGGCGACAGGCCTTGCGCAGAGGACGCGGGAGTTCGATCTGGACAGGGAAGAGAAACTGGCGAGGGCGGAAAAGCTCGCCAATCAGGCCGGTGAAATGCTGAAGACGGCGCAGAAGCCGAATCCGGCCATGACGGACGAGCAGTGGGCGGCCGCGAAGAAGGATTTCGAGGGGCAGCAGCACGAAGCGCTGGGGATGGTGGCGCTGGGCCGTAAGAAGTACGACGTGGCGATCACGGAGATGAAGGCGGCTGTGGACGCCAGCGGAGACGCGGCGAACATGGTGCGTCTGGGGCAGGTGTACAACATCGCCGGCAAGCCGGATGAGGCGATCGCGACACTCGAGAAGGTGATGGCGATGGCCGATGCCCCGCAGCAGATCAAGCAGGTTGCGCAGGCTGAGCGCGCCCGCGCCGTGCAGATCAAGAACGCCAAGAAGTAGGTTTTGCGGCAGCCCGGGTTGCAATCCGGGCGCCGCTGGCGCGATTCACGAGGCGATGAGCGAAGATCTCGACATTCTCGAAGGCATCATCGGTTACCGGTTCCGGGACAGGTCTTTGCTGGAGCGCGCGCTCACCCACAAGAGTTTCCGGTTCGAGAAGCCGGCAGCCGGGCCCGGTGTGCTGGGGGACAACGAGCAGTTGGAGTTCCTCGGCGATTCCGTGCTCGGCTTTCTTGTGTCCGAGCAACTGGTGAAGTCTTTTCCGGACATGCCAGAGGGCGGTTTGTCAAAGCGCAAGGCGCACCTGGTGAGCGCGGTGAAGTTGTGCGAGGCGGCCGAAGGTCTCGAATTGGGCCGGTTCCTGCGGTTGGGGCGCGGCGAGGAGATGAGCGGGGGCCGCTCGAAGCGCGCCCTGCTCGCCAATGCGCTCGAGGCCCTCATCGCGGCCTTACACCTGGATGGCGGGACAGAGGTGGCGCGAAATTTCATTCTGGAGCGCATCCTGAACGATTTCCTGGCCGGAAGCGCGGACGGCGAGGACCGGGTGAACGACTTCAAGAGCGCCCTTCAGGAAACCACGCAGCGTATGAAACTGCCCACGCCGCGCTATTGCATCGTAAAGGAACAGGGCCCCGAGCACTCCAAGGTATTCACAGTCGAGGTGCGGATCGGCAAAGAACTATCGAGCCGTGCTGAAGGTCTTTCGAAGAAAAGCGCCGGCCAGAAAGCCGCCCAGATTGCTCTCGAGCATCTCAGCGGCCTGAACGGAAGCCAGTTATCGGATGGCTGAAACGCTACCCTTCGGCTTTCCCCACCAGAATCACGGCGATCTTCGTTCCCGCCACGGTGGTCTGAAGCACCCAGTCCGTTTCGCCCATCTTGTCAAAGCCGGCCTGCCAGTCACTGTCGCCTTTCCACATGCTGAGCACGAGGGGATGCGGGGTGCCGCTGGCCTTGCGGCTCATGACCATCAGATCGTCGAACTTGGGTGTCGAGTTGGGGTCGGAGTCATCGGGCGCCTTGGAAAGCACGAGAAAGTCGCGCTGCGGGGCGACGCCCTGGTGATCTCCGTTAGCGGGGTAATAGCTGAAGCGCATCGTGTACACGCCGGGGTTGATAATCTGCCCGCGGCGATCGGCGGCCTTCGCCGGGAAATGGATGATGCCGATGAGGGAACCGTGTGCGACCGTGTTCCACGTTACTGAGATTTCCTTGTTTTGCGCGGCGGGCGGGGGCGTCGAGCGGAACCAGATCTCGCAATAGACCTGGCCATCGGGGCCCATGATTTTCGTGCCCTGCTTATCGAGCATGCCGGCGATCGCGGGAGCCACATCCGCAGGCGCAGTGCTGAGCGTCTCCATCTTGTACTGCCCGAAAAGAGCGCTTGTAGAAAGAAGAATGAGTGAGGCGAATTTCCGGTTGATCATTGCTGCTCCAATTACCATGGTAGAACAGGATGCAGGACGGGTTGGTGAAGTTAAGAACTGCGATCAGTGATCGGCCGTCAGCCTTCAGCTTGCGGACTCGCCCCGTCGCACGAAACGCATGCTGACCGGACCGCGCTCAGGGCTGAGAGCTATCCGCTGATCGCTAACGATCTCAGTTCTCCACACCAGCCGCCTGGACCTTCGATCCCTCGGCCACCTGTCGCAGCAGATCGGGGTCCGCCACCAACATGCGCCTCCGGCCAAGCGTCACCAGGCCGCGCCGGGCCAGGGCATTGAGCGTGCTCGAGGTGGTTTCCCGCGTCGCGCCCACCAGGCTCGCAATCTCGCCCTGCGAGAACTGCACCGCATGTCCGCCTTCCTGCGCCACGCCCACTGCCTCTGCCAGTTCGGCCAGGTAAAGCAGAATCCGTTGTTCCACGTCCTTCATCAGCAGCAGTTCGATTTTGTGCTCCAGGTCCACTTCCCGGCGCGCCAGCAGTTCCGCCAGCAAGGGCCAGATCTCCGGTTTCTGCGCGCAGAAGCGGGAGAACAGTTCTTTCGGAATAATGGAGACTGTCGCCTCCTGGAGCACTTCCGCCGTCGAGTGGCGCTGGCCGCCCAGTAGCAGAGCGTCCTCGCCGAACACTTCTCCCGCGCGGATCAAAGTCAACAGCACTTCTTTGTTCTCATCCCCGCGCTTGATGATCTTCACCAGCCCGGAATCAAGAAAAAAAACGCTATCGGCGGGATTACCCGCCGAGTACAACACGGTGAACCGGCGGCATTGCGGAATTCTGGTCACCCCCTCCATGGGAAGCAAGTGCTCCCGGATGAGCTGCGCGAACGCCCCCCCCATTTCGTTTGAAAACCCCATCTCTGTGTTCTCCATTGGGTGTATACCTCCCCCCAAGGCTTCTGTTCTCTCTACAACGTATAGTACCCCGAAATCTCATCGGGAACGGATCAGCCTGGCGAGCCGGGCTCCATCTTCAAACACGGTTGCGGTTTCCCTACTTCCCAGAGTATCCCTAAGTTTTTGCAGTAGATCAATGTAGGCATCGAGCGCATTGACAATCGAGTCATGATTTGTCGCGATGATGTCCTTCCACACTTCGTAGGAACTCATCGCCAACCGTGTCATATCAAGGAGCCCTGGACCCGCGGTACTGTAATCCGCGTTCGTACTGTAAATGGTATCCAAAACTACCTTACCGAGTGCGGTGGATGCCATCTGCGCCAGATGCGAAGTAAGGGAAACCACCTTGTCGTGTTGTTCGGGATTCATAACCAGGAGCCTGGCGCCGATTTTCTCAAGCCATCCGGTGAACTCCCGCACTATGGGTTGCTCCATATCCTGGATACGCGAAGGGGTCAAAATGTAGGTGCGGCCTTCAAACAGGGCGGCATCCGCGGATTCCACGCCGCGAGACTCCTTGCCCGCCATGGGATGCCCGCCGAGGAATGCGCCGGGAGGAAAGTGAAGTTCCGCCGTCTCGACGATGGTTCGCTTCGTACTTCCCGCATCGGTGGTGAGCGCGCCCGGGCGGAGATGCCTTGCCACTTCCGGAAGTTGATCGAGTATGCGGGAAATCGGCTGCGCCAGATAGACCAAGTCTCCCCGCGCAACTCCTTCGTCCAGCGAAACCCCGGCGTCAATAACGCCCAGTTCCCGGGCTCGGGCCAGCGTTTGCCCGGAACTCACGCCCAGGATGCGTCCCCGGAAGCCCGCCCGCCGCAGCGCGAGCGCAAAAGAACCACCGATGAGGCCGGCCCCGGCGATGGTGACGGTCCGGATGTTCTCGATTGGCATGGGAGCCTTCAGATGGTACGGCCAACCGCGGCGGCAATCATGCGCAACTGGCGCATCAAGTCCTCGAACTGGGCGGGGTACAGGCTCTGGGCGCCGTCGCTGAGGGCGCGGTCCGGATCGGGATGGACCTCGACCAGGATGCCGTCCGCCCCCGCTGCTACAGCCGCGCGCGCCATGGGGATAACCTTATCGCGGCGTCCGGTGCCGTGCGATGGGTCGGCCATGATGGGCAGGTGAGACAATTTCTTGACCACCGGGATGGCCGAGATGTCCATCGTATTGCGCGTGTAGCTTTCGAAGGTGCGGATGCCCCGCTCGCAAAGAATGATGTCATAGTTGCCGCCGCTCATCACGTACTCGGCGCTCAGCAGCAACTCTTCCACCGTAGCCGCGATGCCGCGCTTCAACAGCACGGGGACGCGGCTCTTGCCGAGTTCCTTCAGCAGGGTGAAGTTCTGCATGTTCCGCGCGCCCACCTGGAAGATGTCGACGTAGTCCGACATCATGGGGATCTGCGTGTGGTCCATCACTTCACTCACCACGAACAGGTTGTAACGGTCGGCGGCGTCGCGCATGAGGCCCAAGCCTTCCTCTCCCAGCCCTTGAAAGCTGTACGGCGACGACCGCGGCTTGAACGCTCCGCCCCGCAGGCCTTTGGCTCCTGCCTTGGCCACCTGTTCGGCGGATACCTCAATCTGTTCCTTGCTCTCGACGCTGCACGGTCCGCCGATGGCCACCACCATGTCGCCGCCGATTTCCACCCCTTTGACGGTGATCCTCGTTCCGGCGGGTTTGAAAGACCGGCTGGCGAGTTTATAGGGCGACATGACGCGATGGCATTCCTTGACGCCTTCCATCACCTCCAGGTCGCGCGGATCCATTTCTTCTTTCGGGCCGACGCAGCCAAGCACCGTGTGCACGACGCCAGTGGAGCGGTGGACCGTGAATCCGCGGTTCACGAGGCGGTCGATCACGGCTTGTACCTGGGCTTCGGTTGCGCTCTCTTCCATTACGACAAACATGCGTTAATCCTTCATCCGGTCGCGCTGCACGGTGCGCATTTCATCAATGATCCGTTCGAAAACCCGCTTCACCGCATCGGAGGGAAGCGGGCCGGGGTTGCTCTCCATGACATTGCGGAACACCTGGTCCTCCCGCTTCGGCTCGTAGATGGGGAGCGCCGCCTCGCGTTTGACGCGGCCGATCTGCTCTACTACGGCGGTACGTTGATTGAGCAGATCGCGGATCTGGCGGTCGATCTCGTCAATCCGCCCACGGTGGATTGCCAGCAGTTCGCGTGCCTGATCCGAAGTCACGCGCTCACTCCGTGGAGAGCGGAGGAAAGACTGCGAGCGAAGCTCTCCAGTTTCTTCTCGAGGTCCTTGCTTTTCTGATTCTGCTCGACCACGCGAACGATGGCGCTTCCGAGAACAACCCCATCCGCCAGTTGGCCCACCTGTGCTGCCTGCTCCGGCGTCGAGATGCCGAACCCCACGGCCAGAGGCAGGGTAGTGACTTTGCGCATGCCGGAAACAAGGGAGGCGAGCGAATCGGAAAGCGACTGCCGCTCTCCGGTCACTCCCATTCGCGATACGAGGTAGACGAAGCCCGAAGAGTGCTTCGCCACCATCTCCATCCGTCTTGGGGAACTCGTCGGCGAGGCCATAAACACCGTGTCGAGCCCCGCCTTGCGCATCACCGGCACCGTCTTCCCCGCTTCCTCCACTGTCAGATCCGTCAATAGCACGCCGTCGATCCCCGCATTCACGGCATCGCGGGCCAGCGCGGATACGCCGTATTTCATCACCGGATTGAGGTAGGAGAACAGCAGGAGGGGGATTTGTGAATGGCGGCGGATCTCCTCGGTGATTTCCAGCACTTTCACAAGCGTGGTCCCCGCCTCGAGCGCGCGCTCGGAAGCCGCCTGGATGACCGGGCCGTCCGCTACGGGATCAGAGAAGGGAACTCCCAACTCGATCAGGTCCACGCCGCCGCGCTCGAGGGCCGCTACCAGCGCCGGCGTGCGGGCCGGGGAGGGATCTCCGGCAGTCAGGTAAGCAATCAGCGCCGGGCGCTTTCCCTTCAGTCGCTCAAACATCGCACTAATGCGCATAGTCGGATCCTTGTGCATCCAGTTCAATGAAGTTTTCGCGGTAGATGTCCATGTCCTTGTCGCCGCGTCCGGAGAGATTCACGAGGAAGACCTGCCCCCTGGCGGAAGGCGCGCGGCGGATGGCTTCGGCCACGGCGTGCGCGGATTCGAGCGCCGGGATGATCCCTTCCGTCCGTGACAGCAGCTTCGCAGCTTCCAGAGCCTGTTCGTCCGTGGCGGAGGTGTACTCGGCCCGCCCCTGCTGCTGGAGCCAGGCATGTTCCGGGCCGACCAGCGCGTAATCGAGACCCGCCGACACCGAGTGCGTGAGCGCAATCTGCCCGTCCGCGTCCTGAAGCAGATAGCTGTAGGCTCCCTGAAGGACTCCGGGAGAGCCGAAGGAAAACCGTGCGGCATGCTCGCCGAGGTTCGTTCCCCTCCCGCCGGCTTCGATCCCCACGAGCTTCACCCCCTTGTCCTCGAGGAAGGGGTGAAAGATTCCGATGGCATTGCTGCCGCCGCCGACGCAGGCGAAGATGGCGTCCGGCAGGCGGTTCTCGCGTTCCATCATCTGCGCCCGTGCTTCCACGCCGATGACGCGGTGAAAATCGCGGACCATCATCGGGTATGGGTGCGCGCCCAGCGCCGAGCCGAGCAGGTAATAGGTGGTATCGACGTTCGTCACCCAGTCCCGCATCGCTTCGCTGATGGCGTCCTTCAGCGTCCGGCTCCCCGTGGCGACGCCCACCACGCGCGCCCCGAGAAGGCGCATGCGGAAGACGTTCAACCTCTGGCGGCGCATGTCCTCCTCGCCCATGTACACCACGCATTCGAAACCGAACAGCGCGCAGACCGTGGCGGTGGCCACGCCATGCTGCCCGGCGCCCGTTTCCGCGATGACGCGCTTCTTGCCCATGCGCCGGGCAAGCAGCGCCTGGCCCAGACAGTTGTTGATCTTGTGGGCTCCCGTGTGGAGCAGATCCTCACGCTTGAGGTAGATGCGCGCGCCGCCCAGCCTTTCGCTCAATCTTCGAGCGTGGTAAAGGGCTGTAGGGCGCCCGGCATAGTTCGAGAGCAGATCCCGCAATTCGGCGTGAAACGCGGGGTCCTCTTTCGCCGCCAGGTAGGCTGATTCCAGCTCTTCGAGCGGCGACATCAGGGTCTCCGGCACATAGCGCCCGCCGAATTCGCCGAAGTGGCCCAGGGCATCCGGCTGTGATGATTTCAAACTCAAAGATCCTCGCATAAAGCAGCTTTCAAGAAATCGGACATCTTCCGGTGGTCTTTCCGTCCGGGGGACGATTCGATCCGCGAACAGGCGTCGATCCCCCACGGGTGAGCCTGCCGGATCGCTTCCCCGACATTCGAGGCATCGAGGCCGCCCGCAATCACAATCTTATGGCGAGAACCGGCGGCAAGGCTCCAGGCAAACGGTTTCCCGCTGCCACCATACTCCGCCCCGGCGGGCCCGTCAAGCAGGAAGGCTTCCGCCCGAGGATACAGTTCGAACCGCGCGGCGTCAAAACTTTCGTCCACGCGAAAGGCCTTCCAGAAGCGAACGGTTTCCGGCGCCTGGTCCGGAGCCTCGTCTCCATGGAGTTGCGCCACATCCAGGGGCACCAGCGCCGCAACACGCTCCACATCCGCCGCGGTTTCGTTGACGAAAACGCCGACCTTCGTGACGCGGTCCGGCAGGTCTTTCGCAATGCCCGCGGCGGCTTCCGGCGTGATGTAGCGCTTGCTCCCCGGGTAGAAGTTAAAGCCGATGGCCGTCGCGCCCCCGGCTACCGCGGCGGCGGCGTCCTCAGCAGTGGTGATGCCGCAAACCTTGATCATGAGAGGAGGCATTGCAAAGCCGCGGCCGGGTCGGGCGCTTTCATCAGGTGCTCCCCCACCAGAAACGCCTGGTAACCGGCCGAGCGCAGCAGGGCCACATCGGCCGCCGAGTGGATCCCGCTCTCGCTCACTAATACGGCCCCCGAGGGCATCCGCCCGGCCAGTTCGATCGAGGTCTCCAGGCGCACTTCGAACGTGTGCAGGTTGCGGTTGTTCACGCCCAGAATCTCCGCGCCCGAGTCGATCGCGATGCGCAGTTCCTCCGCATCGTGCACCTCCACGAGGGCAGCCATTCCAAAGGCCGCCGCCAGTTCCCGCAGGCGCCGCATCTCAGCCGCGGTGAGTATCGCGGCAATGAGGAGGATGGCGTCGGCGCCGTGGGCCGCGGCCTCAACCACATGCGTCTCGGATAAGGTGAAATCTTTGCGTAGTGCGGGAATTTCCACAGCCGCCCACGCCCCTTCGAGGTCCGCGAGCGACCCCTGGAAAAATCGCTCGTCCGTCAGGACGCTGAGAGCCGCCGCGCCCCCCGCCTGATAGCGCGAGGCGATTTCGGGGGGGTGAAAATCGGCGCACAGCAATCCCTTGCTCGGCGAGGCTTTCTTGATTTCGGCGATAACTGCCGGACTTCTGGAGAGCAGGGCGGCGCGAAAATCCCGGCGCTGGGCAATCCGTACGGCTGCCTGCTGCTCCAATTCGCCGCGGCGCGCCTCCAGGGCGGCTAGCTCTGTCCGTTTGTGTCCGACGATCCGGGCGAGAACGTCCGGTACTGCGGTGACCATGACAAAAGAACTTTCATGGTATCACAGGGTTGCGGGCTAAACCGCCCATTCGGGGGATTTTGCCCCACCTCTGCCGCTTGCGCGGGCTGGAAATCTCCCGCAAATCAGCGGTTTTCCGTTTGGAACGAAGGTTGCACCGCTGGCAGCGGACCACCACCATGATCCCTGTTTCCTTGCGCCGGCTCGTCACCCGCGGCCGGCGTTCCTCATCTAATAAGCAGTATGTAAAACCCTGTCCGGGAGGACCCCGTGAAAGACTTCCTTTCTATCCTTGATAAACGCACCGGCAAGTCCTATGACGTGCCCATCTCCGACGGCACCATCCGAGCGATGGATTTGCGCCAGATCAAGACGGATCCCGAAGATTTCGGGCTGATGACCTACGACCCCGCCTTTACCAACACCGCCTCCTGCCGCAGCGCCATCACCTTCATTGACGGCGACCGCGGCATCCTGCGCTATCGCGGCTATCCCATCGAGGAACTGGCCGAGAAGTGCGACTTCCTCCAGGTGGCATACCTGCTTCTGTTCGGCGAACTGCCGGCCGAAGACCAATACAAAGAGTGGAAAGACAAAATCACCCTCCACACGATGATCCATGAAAATCTGAAGAAATTCATGGAGGGATTCCGCCATGACGCGCACCCCATGGGGATGTTCGTCAGCACCGTGGCCGCGCTCTCCACGTTCTATCCCGAGGCGCGCGAGGTGAAGAACCGGCAGTCGCGCAAACTCCAGATCATGCGCCTCATCGGCAAGGTGCCCACCATCGCCGCCTATGCCTACCGCCACAGCCTGGGACTGCCCTACGTCTACCCCGACAACTCGCTTGGCTATGCCGAGAACTTCCTCAACATGCTGTGGAAGATGACCGAACCGAAGTACACGCCCAACCCCGTACTGGCGCGCGCCCTCGACATCCTCTTCATCCTTCACGCCGACCATGAGCAGAATTGCAGCACCAATGCGATGCGCAGCGTCGGCAGTTCGCAGGCCGACCCGTACCTGAGCCTCTCCGCCGCCGCCTCCGCGCTCGCCGGACCGCTTCATGGCGGGGCGAACGAAGAAGTGCTCCGCATGCTCGATGAGATCGGTTCGGTGAACAGCATCCCCGCCTTCATCGAGAAGGTGAAGAGCGGCGAGTGCAAGCTGATGGGCTTCGGCCACCGCGTCTACAAGAACTACGATCCACGCGCCCGCATCATCAAGAAGGCCGCCGAGGACGTCTTCGAGGTCACCGGCGTCAATCCGAAACTCGAGATCGCCAAGGAACTCGAGCGCATCGCCCTCAACGACGAATACTTCATCAAGCGCAAACTCTATCCCAACGTCGATTTCTACAGCGGCATCATCTACCAGGCGATGGGCTTCCATCCCGAGATGTTCACCGTCCTGTTCGCCATCCCGAGAACGGTGGGCTGGCTGGCGCAATGGCAGGAACTGATCGAAGATCCCGAACAGAAGATCGCCCGCCCGCGCCAGATCTTCACCGGCCACGAAATCCGTCACGTCGAAAGGGAACAGGAAGCGTCGAACGTGGTTGTTGCGGCGCGGTAGTCCGGTACCGCAACGAACGGCGAGGGTCCCGCAAGATGCTGACGGGGCATTGCGCGGGACCCTGCCCTTGGAGCCTGATCAACTGATCTAAAGAATGGGATACACTGATACTATGTTTGAGCCGTGCCACATCAGTGAAATCCTGGGGGGGACTCGTGTCCTCGGTGGAAGGGTGACATCTCTGTTAGATCTGAATGACGCTGTCGAGCGTGGCTTGCCGAAGGCGACTCTTCGCAATGTTGCGCGCCGTGTTTTCGAGGACCCTGGTAAGCAGCGAACGTTGATGCATCGTGTTGTTCCAGAGGCGACCTACAAGCGGCGAAAGGATCGCTTGAGTACGGCCGAAAGCGAACGCACGGAGCGCTTGGCGCGTGTGGTCGCCATGGCCGAGGATGTCTGGCAGGATCGTGACCAGGCGAGACGATTCCTCACTACACCTCATCCCGAAATCGGAGGCAAGACTCCTTTAGACGCGGCGTTGACCGAACTGGGTGCCCGGCAGGCGGAAGAGGTGATGGCGCGGATACTCTATGGCCTCCCGGCCTAAGCCTCCTCTGCGCGCGTACCGCATCGCCGATGCGCGGCACGCTATATTCGACGGCGGCGGCGCGATGATTCGCGGTGCTCGCTGGAATTCTCCCGGGCGGCGAGTCATCTATGCCGCGGAAACATACGCCGGCGCACTGCTGGAAGTTCTCGTTCACGCATCAGGCCACGTCCCGCAAAGCCAAGTCTATGTAGAGGTCCTCATTCCAGGGGAATTGCCTATTGAGGAAGTTGCACCCAACGATATCCCTCGTTGGGATTCCCTCTCGTTTCAAACCTCTCGTGCTTTTGGTGACCGTTGGTATGACGAGAAGCGGACGCCCGTTCTCATTGTGCCGTCCGTGGTGACGCGCGTGGAGCGAAATGTCCTGATTCATCAGGAGCATCCTGACTTTTCCCGTATTCAGGTCAGCCACCCGGTACCAGTTGTCTGGGACGAACGGTTGTGGAAGAGACCGTAACAGCCTGGTTAGCCCAGCCTACGCCCCGCGCGCCCGCGCCAGGTACACAAGCGCGTCTGAAATGTGCGCCTCGTTCGGATGCTCCCGCCGCGCCGCCTGCTGCGAACTGCTCAGGTCCCCCGCCAGCGATGTGATGAATCCCATCACCAGAAACCGCAGCGTAGGGCCGGCCGGCTCCACCACCCCGGTAGCCGGTAGTCCGGCCCCACGCTGGAATTCCTCGATGGCCTCGATGGTCCTCGAATCTGCGATGCCGTCCACCGCAATCTGGTAGTGTGTGGACCGGGCGATGTAGTCGTTCAGCAATAGCTGGATGAGGCGGACATCCTCCGTGAAATTCTGCCCGCCCCTGCCAACTCCTCCGCGGATGAACTTCATTTTTCTCTCTTTACCTCGGGCATAGAAGTAGTGATTCTGACCCTGCAAACGTTACACTCTTGCACAAATCCATTGACTTCCATTCCCTCAGCGGAGGAAACTGAAGAGGTCGTTCGGTACGCTCGTCTCGCAGCGAGCGTGGCAAGAGGGAACCCGGTGCGAGTCCGGGACTGCCCCGCAGCGGTAACCAGGAACGAAAGCCGCATAGGACGCACTGGCGTTTGTCGAAACAGCGCCGGGAAGCGGCGGCGAGTAGGAAAACTGATGGCCTGGAAGTCCGAAGACCTGCCGGCGATGTCCGAAGACGTGCGCCTTCGAGGGGAAGGACATGGCCAAAGCCAAACACCATCTCATTTCACTGGCTCTTGTTGCAGCCGCCGCCTGCCATGCGGAAGAAATCCGCGGCAGGGTTCTTGACTCGTCTCATGCCGCCGTGGCGCGCGCATGGGTCACTCTCTATTCCCAGGGCAGCCCGGAAGCCCGCAAGACGCGCGCCTCCGATGGCGGCGAGTTCGCCTTCCGGCAAGTCGCGCCGGGGGCTTACCTCTTGTCGGCGAGCGCGGCGGGATTCGCCCAAAGCCCTCCTTTTCGCGTAAATCTGGCGGGTGGGCAGATAGAATCCCTGGACATCGTTCTCGATGTCCAGCGTGTCGCCGAACACGTCACCATCACCGCCTCGGGTACGCCGCTTTCCGTGGATTCCACTGCGAAAGCGATCACCGTTCTGGACGCCGCGGACATGGACCGGCGCGAAGAGTTCTCGCTCGCTGAAGTCTTGAGGCAGGTTCCGGGAATGCGCGTCCAGCAGTTGGGCGGCCCCGGCGCGTTCACCCGCCTCCACACACGCGGACTGCGCGCCTCCGACACATCCATCCTCATCGACGGGTTCCGCCTCCGCGACGCGGGTTCGCCGCAAGGCGATGCTTCCGCCTTCTTAAGCGACCTGCTGGTGGTGGATCCTTCCCGTGTCGAGGTCCTGCGCGGCTCGGGCTCCTCGCTGTACGGCACGCACGCCATCGGCGGCGTCGTGCAGGTGGTGACGGACTCCGGCGGCGGTCCGCTGCACGGCGAAGTCTCCGCCGAGGGCGGCGGTCTCGGCATGTTCCGGGGACTGGCGCGGATGGGCGGCGGTGCGCTCGGTGGCCGGCTTCAGTATTCCGCCGGCGTGGCTCATCTCAATGTCACTGGCGGAGTGGATGGCTCTGACCGGGCACGCAACACGAGCGGACAGGGCTGGCTCCAATACGCGCTGCGCGAGAGCACGCGGCTCAGCGCGCGGCTGTTTGCGACCGGCGCGTATGCCGATCTGAACTCGACGCCCTTCGCCGGTCCGGATGCGAATTTGCCCGCCTCCGGCATCATCCCCGCCATCCCACTGGCGCCGGGCCAACTGGCGCTCGCCGACGCCGGGCTGCCCTTTGCCTGGGGAAACGCCACCTTCGCGCCTTCGCTCAATGATCCGGATGCGAGCCGTAAAGCGCGCGAGGTTTCTTCCCTCTTCGGCCTCACGCACAACCTGAGTCCCGCCACCACGCTGCGCCTCAGCTACCAGGCATTGACCACTTCCCGCGACAATCGCGACGGGCCGGGCGGGGCGAGTTTCCAGCCGCTGTTCAATAACAGCGCGGTCTATGACGGACGCATTGACAACGCACAGGGGCGCATCGATTCGCAGTGGGGAAAGCGCCACCTGCTGACCGCGGGCTATGAGTTCGAACGGGAGCGGTTTACGAATCTATCCACTGACCAGAATCCGGACCCCGCATCACGCGTCTTTGCGCGCACCAGCGTCAGCGAAGCCTCGCATAGCGTATTTGCGCAGGATCAGTTGCGCTTCTTCGACAGCCGTCTTCTGGTGTCGCTCTCCGGACGCTGGCAGGGATTCGCCCTGAACCGGCCGAAATTCGAGGGTGGGGCTCCGGTGTATGGCTCACAGGCGCTCGAGACGCCGCCGGATGCCTTCACCGGCGACGGCGCGGTGGCCTGGATGGCGCGGGCCGGTACGAAATTCCGCGCCCATGTGGGCAACGCCTATCGTGCTCCGGCGCTCTACGAAAGGTTCGGCACCTCATTCTACGGCGGCTCGTTCTTCGCCTACGGAGACCCACGGTTGCGGCCGGAGCGCTCCATCGCCGCCGATGGCGGCTTCGACCAATACTTCGCTCATTCCCGCCTGCGCGTCAGCGGCACGTACTTCTACACTCGGCTGCAAAGCGTCATCGCCTTCGGCGCGCTGCAACTCGGGCGCGACCCATTTGACCGTTTCAGCGGCTATCTGAATACGCGCGGCGGATTGGCTCGCGGCTTTGAAAGCAGCGCCGAAGCCAGCCTGGCGCGCGGGATGCGAATCTCCGGTTCCTATACCTATACACGCTCGCAGGAGCGCACGCCGATCTTCGACGATGGGCTCCTCCTCTCCCCGCGGATCCCACGGCATCTGGCAACCATTCTTGTCACCCAGCCTATCGGCAAGCATGCCGAGATCACCTCCGACATCGCGCTGGCCGGGAGCTCGGTGACGCCCTTCTATACAGGCGCCGGTACGCGCGCGTTCGTATTCCCGGGCGCCCGCAAGGCCGACCTTGCCGCCTCTTACTCCATCCCTCTGCATGACCGCGCGTCCTTGCAGCTATTCACGCGCGTCGAAAACTTTCTCAACCGCACGTGGTATGAAGATGGATTCCGCGTGCCGAAAGCCTGGGCTGTGGGCGGCATGAAACTGGTGTTTTGAGCTATGGAATCCCTTACGGGGAGAACCGCCCTGGTGACGGACGCGAGCCGGGGGATTGGGCGGGCAATCGCGGCGGCGCTCTCATCCTACGCGTAACGCCGCAACAACTCGAGGATCAGAATCACCGCCCGCGGCAGGTGAAACGGGTCCTTCACCGGAAGCGCGATCAGTTCCGTAATCGGATTTCCGGCGCGGTCCAGCCTCTGCCGCCATTCGCCAACCTCCGGCATGGGGAAGTGGCCGAAGGACCAATCATGCACGCGCTCATACCATTCCACGCACCACTCCTCGCCCGTCAGTTCATGGGCCAGCAGCAGCGCGTAGAGAGCCTCCGTATGAGGCCACCACACCTTCTTCTCCGCGTTGGCGAGAAACGGCACGCCGCCCCGCGCGTCGATTCCCAGAAAGATGCCGCCATATTCCGGGTCCCAGCCCTTCTCGAGGTGCCGACGGATCACCTCCACGGCTTTCGCGATGATGTCCTCCCGGCCGGCGCGGCGCGCCCAATGCAGGACAAACCACATCGACTCGATGGCGTGCCCCGGCATCACCGCCGTTCCCTCATTCCCGGATAGCGTGTGGAAGGAAGAATCGAGGAACTCGACCAGCACTCCCCATTCCGGCCGGACGTGATGATTCATCACCCGCAGCGCATACTCCCCGGCTGCCTTATCGATCTCCGGATCGCCCGTCGTCTGCGCCAGTTCGTTCGACACCTCGGTGAGGATCATCGGAACCGAGTGCGGTCTGCGGCCGGGCGGCAGGGTGTAAGGAGCCATTTCGTGAAAATCCGGCGACTCGACGCGGCGGCGCACCGAGCCATAGGTGCGCAGCGCCTCCGCCAGGACCGCTGGGTCCCGCGCGGCGCGGCAGTATTCACTGAAGCCGTATACCGCAAAACAATCGGAGAAAATGCTTGCCGGCCCCTCCACCACCTGCCCGTCCCGCGTCGTGTGATACACCCATCGGCCTTCCTCATCTTTCCCGTGCGCGAGCAGGAATTCCACGGTGCGCCGCGCCGAGTCGAGAAACACCGGGCGCCGCTCGATGCGATTGTAGAGCGCCGCGCACACCCACACCCACCGGCCCTGCGACCAGATGTATTTGTCCCCGCTGACCGGCCGGCCATCTTCCGCCATGCACGAGAGCACGCCGCCGTGCTCATGGTCCACTCCGTGCCGCCACCAGAACGGGACAATGCCCTCGAGCAGCAAGGCTTTGTACTGGTGATAGAGTTGTTGCTTGTTCATGCGATTTCCAAACGAACCGAACGCGCCGTATCCTAGCATAGAATGACGTTTCGACACCGAGCCGCGATCGTGTCCGCCCTGCTCGCCGCGGTGGCCTTAGCCTTCAGCAGCGGCAGGATCTGGAGAATCGGCCGTCAATCCGATGGCAGCTATCTCATCCCCACGGGGCAATTCCTCACTCCCGCCGGCACGCATGTCGAAGTGAATGACCGCCCGTTGGGCCTGGTGCTCAGCCCGGACGAGAAGTCGCTGGCCGTCGTCACCGGAAGCAATTTCGCCCCGCGGGCATTGCATCTCATCGACGTCGCCTCCGCCACAGTGAAGCAGACGCTGCCGCTTGGCGACAGTTTCGCCGGCGTCGCCTTCAGCCCGACGGGCGATGCGCTGTACGTCGGCGGAGGCCAGGATCATGACATCAAGGTCTTCCATAAGTCCGGCGATCGCTTTCAGTTCCGGAACGCCTGGAAGATCGCCGGCTCCGCGCCCAGCGGCCTCGTCCTCAGCGCGGATGGCTCCACGCTCTATGCCGCGCTGAATCTCAAGCACGCCGTGGCCATCATCGACACCCACAGCGGCGCCATTTCCGAAGTGCCGGTGGGAAGCTATCCCTACACCGTCGCCGCCACGCCGCATCAGGTATTCGTCACGAACTGGGCGGGGCGCCGCCCGCGGCCATCTGACCGCACGGACGGCGTGTACCCCATCGTCCTTGACCCGCGCGGCATCCCATCGAGCGGCACCGTCTCCGTGATCGATACAAAGACCAGGACAGTCACGGCGGAAATCGAAGTCGGGTTGCACCCCAGTGGAATGGCGATCCACCCGGGCACAAACCGCCTCTATGTCGCCAACGCGAACAGCGATTCAATTTCCGTAGTCGACACCGGCTCGCTCCGTCTCATGGGCTCCATCAACGTCAGGCCCTTTCAGAAGGCGCCTCTCGGCAGCTCTCCCAACGCCGTTGCCGTCAGTTCCAACGGCCGTACCCTCTACGTCGCCAACGCCGCAAACAACGCCATTGCCGTGGTGGATGTCTCGAAGAAGCAACCCGCGGTGCAAGGTTTCATCCCCACCGGTTGGTACCCCACGGCGGTCGCGGTTTCTCCGGATTCGCGGCGGCTGTACATCGCCAGCGGCTACGGCTTCGGCTCCATCGCACCCACGCGCCAGGGCGCTAAGGGACGTAGTTACCGCGACCGGGTGGGCATCGTCTCCCTCATGGATGCTCCCTCCGGAAAACAACTCGCCGGCTTCACCAGGCAGGTGATGCAGAACAACCATGCCGCGCAGCCTGTACCGGCCGGCGGCCGCCAACCCTCGTCCATCAAGCACGTCTTCTATGTGATCAAGGAGAACCGCACCTACGATCAGGTCTTCGGCGATCTCCCCCAGGCGAACGGCGACTCCTCGCTTGTCCAGTTCGGCCGCGAGGTTACTCCCAACCACCACGCGCTTGTCGAGAAATACACCATCCTCGATAACTTCTACGCGCCAGGCGATCAATCCGCGCTCGGCCACCGCTGGTGCACGCAGGGATACGCCGGCGATTGGCTCCACAAGTACAGTAACGGACGGAACGACCAGAATCCGATGCTCTTCGCCCCCACCGCGTTCCTCTGGGACAACGCAAAGGAACACCGGATCCCGGTGCGTTCCTACGGCGAACGCGGGCTTGTCACCATCACCCCTTCCAAATCGACGTGGACGGATATCTACCACGATTGGAAATCGGGAGCCGGAAGAATCTCCATCACCGCCCGCACGCCCATCCTCGGCCTTCAGGACATCTACTCCACGCGTTATCCCGGCTTCAGCATGCTGGTCACCGATCAGTATCGCGTCGACCGGTTCCTTGAAGACTTCCGCGGTTACGAGAAAAACGGCGATTTGCCGCCGCTCGTGCTCCTGCTGTTGCCCAACGACCACACCAGCGGCACCGCGCCCGGGTTCCCCACGCCGCGCGCCATGGTCGCCGACAACGACCTCGCCCTCGGCCGCCTGGTGGAAGCCATTTCGCATAGCCGCTACTGGAAGGAATCCGCCATCTTTGTCGTCGAAGACGATGCCCAGAACGGTCTGGACCACGTGGACGGCCACCGCACGGTCGCCATGGTCATCAGCCCCTGGGTGCGGCGAAAAGCCGTTGACTCCAATTTCTACACCACCATTCACATGTACCGCACCATCGAGCAAATCCTCGGCCTTCCGCCCACCAGCCAGTTCGATCTCGCAGCGGAGCCGATGTTTTCCGTCTTCGCCTCCGAGCCCGACGATTCTCCCTACACGGCGCTGCCCAACCGCATTCCGCTCGATGAAATGAATCCGCCGCTCAAAGCCGTTCGCGGCCTCCAGCGGCAATTGGCCCAGGCCTCGATGCGTATGGATTTCGATGAGCCCGATGAAGCGCCGGAAGACCTGCTCAACCGGGCTATCTGGCATTCGGTGCGCGGCTACGGCGCGCCGTATCCGAAACGCTAACCCCCGCTTGGTGACGCCCTCCCTGGAATGTGCGATTCTAAATTTTCGGAATGTACCTCCAGCGGTTCCTCTCACATTCTTTCCATGGCTCGACAAGCGCTGCCGGCGCTTCTCTGTTCGAGGACGGCCTTGTGCGTATCGTCAGCGGGAACCAGTGGAGCATCGAAGTCGTCGTACAGGATTCGCGCGATTTGAAGGTAACACTCCGTCGCGAGGGGGACCGCGTTACGCCCTCCTGCGATTGTCTGCGTCCTGGGGAAGACAGGTTGTGCAAACACATGTGGGCAGCCGTTCTCGCCGCGGACTCGAAAAGTTACCTCCTCGGAAGAATGGGCGGGAGGCCATACATCGCGGGACGATTGGAAAACCGTGAAGCCGGCGAAGCCATAGTTCCGGAGGCGCCTCGCCGCGGCCGCCCGATCCAGCGGCGAACGATATTGAGAAGGCCCGCCCCTCCGCCGCCTCCCGCCTGGCACAAACTGCTCTCTGACATCCGTACGGCTTCGCAGCCTGGCGCCTATCACGCGGACCACTGGCTGCCCGGCCGCCAGATCCACTACCTCCTCGAATGGCAAACCTGCCTTGCCACCGGACGCTTCTTCGTGGCCATCGAGATCCGCGACCCCCTTGAGGGCGGCCGTCTCGGCAAGCTGAAGCCGCACAAAATCTATCGCGCCCAGGTTGCGTCCCTCCCTCATCCGGAGGAACGGGAGATTCTCGCCGTCCTCTTCGGGACGTCGCAATCCTCCTATGGATGGGCCTACGAGCAGATGTCTTCCGGATGTTACCTCACTCCACCGCTCGCCGATTCTGTCATTCCGCGGCTCTGTGCGAGCGGCCGATTCCTGTTGCGCAGGGACAACTCTGCTCTCGCTGAGGAGATGCCTGTTCTCGAGTGGGATGACGGCCCCATCTGGGATTTCTCCCTCCGGATTGACCAGGAAGGCGATTACTTCAAGATCCGCGGCTCCCTCACCCGCGATTCGGAGGAACTCGGGGTTGAAGATCCGGATATCCTTTTTTCCGATGGCCTCCTGTTGCATCGCAACCGCATTGCCCGCTACCAGCACCACGGGGCATTCTCCTGGACTCAGGCGCTGCGCAAGGAAAAGCAGATCGTCATTCCCGTCAGCCAGGGCCCGCAGTTTCTCGAAGAATTCGTCAAACTGCCTCGCCCCCCGCGGGTATCCCTTCCGGAAGATCTGCGCTACGAAGACGTGCGCGTTGCGCCGCGTCCTTGCTTGCGCATCTCACCCCCCACCCTGCGATCGTACGCCTACCGCGCGCAGTCCAGTTCCAAACTGCGCGGCGAACTGTTCTTCGACTACGACGGCCATACCTTCCAGCCCGACGAAAATAACACCGGCGCCTACGAAGCCGGAGCGAAGAGATTCATTCACCGCGACCCGGGCGCCGAGAAGGCGGCCGTTGAACTCCTGGTCGATAACGGCCTCAAGCGGCCTTCTTATGCTTACTACGAGTCCGGCAGCGTTTGGGAAGTCCCCGCGAAGAAACTGCCGGTCATCGCTCGAGAACTCGTCAAGGAGGGCTGGCACGTCGAAGCGGAAGGCAAGATGTTCCGCAAGCCGGAATCTTTCCACGCCGAACTCACCTCCGGCATCGATTGGTTCGAGTTGCACGGCGCAGTCGATTTCGGCGGAGGTCATGTCCCCCTGCCCCAACTCATCAAAGCCCTGCAGAAGGGGGAGGGCATGGTTCTGCTCGACGACGGCTCCTACGGCCTTCTCCCGGAAGCACTCCTCTCCCGCTACGGAACGCTCTTCCGGCTTGGCAAAGCCGAAGGGGACCATCTGCGCTACTCGAAATCGCAGACCGGCCTGCTCGATGTATTCCTCGCCGAGCGCGAAGAGATCCAGGTGGACGAGATGTTCCGGGCAGCCCGCGAGCGGCTTGGTTCGTTTGAAGGGATCCGTCCCAGGCAGCAACCGCCGGGCTTCAGCGGAGAGTTGCGCGGCTATCAGTGCGAGGGCCTGGGCTGGATGGAATTCCTCGCCCAACTCGGCTGGGGAGGCTGCCTCGCCGACGACATGGGAGTGGGCAAGACGGCGCAAGTGCTGGCGTTGCTCGAATACCGCCGCCAGCAGGGCGCCGGGCCCTCCCTCGTGGTGGTTCCGCGCTCTCTCATCTACAACTGGAAGAATGAGGCGGCCCGCTTCACTCCGCGCCTCGCCGTGCTCGATCATTCCGGCGCCAACCGCTTCAAGGATCCCGCGCTGTTCTCGCAGTACAACCTTGTGCTCACCACCTACGGCATGCTGCGCCGCGATGTCCTCGATCTCAAGGATTTCGTTTTCGACTATGTCATCCTCGACGAAGCGCAGGCCATCAAGAACTCGGCGAGCGAATCCGCGAAGGCCGCGCGTCTCCTGACCGCCGGCCACCGCCTCACCCTCAGCGGCACACCCATCGAAAATCACCTTGGCGAACTGTGGAGCCTCTTCGAGTTCCTCAACCCCGGCATGCTCGGCGGCGCTTCCGCCTTGCAAGCCACCGCGAGCGCCCTCCGGAATCCCGACGAAGAGACACGCCGCCTGCTGGCGCGCGCGGTCCGTCCCTTTATCCTCCGCCGCACCAAAGAGCAGGTGGCGCGGGAACTGCCGGAGAAAAGCGAACAGACCATCTATTGTGACCTGGATCCGCCGCAGCGGAAACTCTACGATGAACTGCGCGACTATTACCGCGGCAACCTCCTCGGCCGCATTGAAAGAAGCGGCTTCCGACGGTCCAAGATCCAGATCCTTGAAGCGCTCCTCCGCCTGCGCCAGGCGGCTTGCCATCCGGGCTTGATCGACAAGAAGCACGCCGGCGAATCGAGCGCCAAACTCGATACACTGCTGCCGCAACTCGAGGAAGTGCTCAGTGAAGGCCACAAGGCGCTTGTCTTCTCCCAATTCACCAGCATGCTCGGCATCCTTCGCGGCCACCTGGACGCGCGGAAAACCACCTACGAGTACCTGGATGGCTCCACCCGCGACCGCCAAAGCTGCGTGGAGCATTTCCAGAACGACCCCGATTGCAAACTATTCCTCATCAGTCTGAAGGCCGGCGGCCTCGGGCTCAACCTCACCGCCGCGGATTACGTGTTCCTCCTCGATCCCTGGTGGAATCCCGCCGTCGAGGCGCAGGCCATCGACCGCACCCATCGCATCGGGCAGACTCGCCCCGTGTTCGCCTACCGCCTCATCGCGCGCGATACCGTCGAGGAGAAAGTTCTCGATCTTCAGAGTTCGAAAAGGGACTTGGCCGAAGCCATCATTTCCGAAAGCAACAGCTTCATCGCCGATCTCAAGCGCGAGGATCTCGAGTTGCTGCTCTCATAGCGGCGTCAAAACGCCTGGCCAATGCTGAAGAATAGCTTTCCGAACCCTTCCCCCGGACGGCGGTCGAGCTTCACGCCATAATCCACGCGGATGAGAATGTAGGGAGTTCTCACACGCAGTCCAAACCCCGCTGACTTTCTCATGTTGGTCAGATCGAAGTCGCTCGCCAGCGGGTAAACATTGCCCGCATCCACAAAACCCACACCGTCGAACATCTTGAAGAGAGGAAAGCGCAGTTCGCCGTTCAGGACAATCATCGAGTCGCCGCCCTCCGGATTGCCCAAAGCATCACGCGGCCCAATGGAATTGAAATCAAAACCGCGGATCGTCGTGCCGCCGCCAGAAAAGAATCGCTTGGCGATCGGATACTGGTCGCCGCCGAGTCCGCCCGCGAACCCCACCCGCGCTCCGCCCGCGAACACCACACGGGACCGTTCCATGGCGGAGAACGGAACCGGCGCGGGCTTCGACAACGGGATGAACTTGAAGTACTGCCCAAAATAGCGGACGTACCGAATCTGGGAACCCAGAACCGCGGGTCCCCATTCAAAGGATTGGGAGATCATCGACCCGCGTGTCGCGTCGAGCAGGTTGTCCCGAGTGTCGCGCGTCAAACTGGTGATCAGCGAAGCGAACCGCAGGGTCGCGTCCAGCGGAAACAGCGCATCCGGGTTCTGCTCATACGTATGGGTCTTCTCGATGTTATAGCCGTAGTCGATCACGTAGTGCTTGGCGGGGCGCGCCTGCTGCTGCAGCAGAAGTCCCTGCCGGTCTGTAATGAAGCCTGGCATGATTTCCTTGCGCAGATAGCCCGAAGCAGTGGTTTGTAGAGGGAACCGCCTCAGCAACGGCTGGCTGAAATAGGGGCGCAATTCATGCAAGTCGGCGTCATAGCGATACCGCATGCCCAGCACTCTCGCGCTTCCGAGCATATTACGGTTCGAGACATCGACAATGCCGCCGGGCCCCCGGTCGGTATCGTAATAGCCGCCGTAACGTATCTCCCAAGGCTGAATTTCCTGCACGCGGACAGTCAGGCGAACCGGCTGCTGATTGTTTCCCGCAGTGCCGGGCACGGCAACCCGTTCGACGTCCACCAACGCGAACGCGCCCGTGTTATACAGGTTCCGCCGCGCCGCCCCGATCCTGCTCAGAACGACGGGATCGCCCTTTGCGAGATGCAACTGTGTAAGCACCAGATTGGCGCTGGTGTAGCGGTTCCCCCGCACCACAATGTCTTCAATTACCTCTTGTTTGTTTTCGGTGACAGCAAACTTCACGTTTACCTTGCCCGCGGCTGCCTCTAAATCGAGCGAAGAGGTAATGTCCGCGCGGTTGTATCCCTCTTCTCCGTAAAGGTCGCGCAGTTTGCCGGCGGCGTCCTCGCGCAGCTTGGGGAGATACACGTCGCCCGAATGAAGCGGAAGCGCGCTGCGCAGAGTGTTCGAGGAGATTGCGTGATTGCCGCTGAACTCGATGTTCCCCACGTGAAACAGCGGCCCTTCCTTGATTGGGACCACCACGCGGGCCGTGTGCATTGCCGTATTCTTTTCTATCCGCGGAACGGAAACGGACGCCGCGAGATAACCCTGCCGTCGATAGTAAGCCTCCAGCGCATCCGTCGCCTTGCGCGGTTCCACGTAGAGCGCCGTCATCAGCCTGGCGCGCTCCAACTGCTCTTTCAACGTATCCGCGGAGATTCCCTTCGCGCCGTCAAACGCTAAATCCACCTTGGCGAAGCGCTCGCCCGGATGAATATCAAAAAGGACCCTGCGCTCCCCTTTTTCCGGAATGCTCACCGTCGCCTCGACAGTCGCATCCAGGCGGCCGTCCTTCAGCAGCGCCCCCAAAATCTGCCGCTTCGAATCCTCCATCCGCTGCTCGTCAAACGCCCCGTCCCGCCATGCGTTCTTCACGGCCTCCTGCACTGACCCGGGAACGCTCCATCCCTCGTAGACAAATTGCACTTTCGGGCCTTCCGTGATGTTCACCGTGAGGTCCACTGTCTTCGGCTGCGTCTCCTTTTCGAGCCTCACGCGCGATTCCAGCAACCCGGCATTCGAGTACATCTTCTCCAGCCGGTCAAGCCCGTTGCGGATCTTGAAAAAGTCATACTTCTGATCCGGTTTCACTTTGAACTTATCGCGCAGCTTCGATTCGCCGAAGTAATCTTCCCCAAGGAAATGGACTTTCCCGATGAGCCGCTCGATGCGTTCGTCGGCGGCGCTCGTCCGGCGGCGCCTGCCGCCCAGGCGCAGGTCCTGCCGTAACTCCATGCGATAGCTGCTATCGCTCTGGCGAGTAAGTTGGGTGACAAACCGCCGGGTAATGTCGTATCGCGCAATGTAGATCTGGTCCCGGCTGTCAGCGAGATTCATCGAGTAAATCAGGCTCAGCTTCGGCGTAATATCCTCGCCGATCGTGAGACGCGCCGTGGGATTGGCTTCGTCCTGAATCAACTGCGGCTCGATGCGCACCTCGCTGATGCCGGTCACTTTCTGCAACTGGCTGGTCAACGACGCGCTGGCGCTGCCGGCGAGGTAGCTTAATACCTGGTCCTTGGCAACTTCGGATTCATGTCCGCGAACCTGTTCCAGGGTACGCCCCGTAAGCAGCATGGCGAGTATGTCGGATTCAGGCGCCGGCGGGTCGGACGTCAGCGTGGTCGTGATCCTCTCGCTGCCCCCGCCGCTGATTTGCACGGAAACGTCATAGTCTTTCAATTGCGTCTGCGCCAGAATATCGAGCGATGGTTCAATGCGCTGTTCGTTCGTGAAGGTGATCACTCCACGCTCCACGGAATAGTTGCGCTCATTGAGCATCAACTGGCCGCCCTCATCAATGGTGATACGCCCGGTCATTCCTGGCCGCGTATAATCGCCCACCAGTTTCAACCGCGCCGAGACGTTTACCTTGGCGATGTTGTTGTCGACGAGCAGAGGCTGCGCGGTGTTTACGTTGATGCGGAATTCGAGCTTGGATAGCAGCGATTCTTCGTCCGCGGCCCCCGCGCGCGCATCCTGTCCGGAGCGGATGTATTGCAGCAGGCCTCCCTGCAAGGTCAGCGGCTCTTTGTAGGACCCCTCCTCAACCGTCACCCGGCCGCTCACTTCCATCCGGTCGCTGGTGCCGTGCAGGTTCACATCCACGTTGGAAATGGTTTTCAGACCTTGTGGAAAGTCGAGATAGACGTTGCCGGCTTTCATGCCCAGGTTGATGTCGTTCAGAAAGCCCTGCTGATACCGCACACGCCCGCTGGCCGTAAGCGCGCCGCCGTTCAATACTCCCGAAAGTCTGCTCAGGCGGATGAGCGTGCCCTCAATATCCACCCGCGCCTTCAGATTCTCCACGGCCAGTTTTTGGGAAGGGATTGCCAATGTAGCGTTATCCGTCTCGACAAAACCGTTCATGCCGGGTTTTGCGATGGTGCCGGAAACAACCAGTTGCAAACGGGCGGGGCCTTGCAGTTTGATCCCACCGGCCATAGCGGCGGCAATCGCGGCGTTGAAGCTGCCCTCGGCCTTCAGATCCAGCGGTTGCTCTCCGGAAAGTCCGGCGGCGCCGCTCAAGCGGATATCCGTGCCGGATCCGGTAAGGTTGAACTGCTCGATCCGCGCGGTTCGATGCTCGATGCGGATCGAGGAGACCCCGCTCTGTTGCACGCGCATGTCACCGCTGCGGAGTTGCAATTCGTCAATCTGCAAGTGCGCCGTGAGCGAATCGAGATCGGCTTTCGGCGCTTCCGCATCAAGGCGCAGCGAAACCACGCCGCCCAGTGTGGAAGGCACTCCGGGAAGCGAAGCGAGATTGACGCCTTTGACTTGAAGTGACAGGTTGGCCGGCCCCTCTTTACGCACGATTTCCTCCGGCAGAGGGAACAGACCAAGCGGCACTTCACCGGAAGACGTGATCCGGCCCGAGGCCCACTGGGCGGAAAGTTCCCCGGTCACCGTCCCGTTGCGGATCTGGCCTTGCAGAGACAGGTGAGCGACGGGCGGCATCCCGGCAACATCGAGATTGGCGTCCGTGACCTGGAATCGCATCGCCGCGTCGAGTTTCTTCCACGTGCCAAGCAAATCGCCGTCGACCGTCAATTGCCCGCTCGCCTTCGCCTTTTGCTCAGGAAGCAAAGCACTCACGGTGTCAAGATCGACGGACCCTTTCACGTGCAGTTGCGAGGGGAAAGCACCCGCCAGTTCGAGCCGCGATTGCGAGGAGACGAGCACGGCATGCGCCGCCTGAAGAGTGCCGTTGCGGTAAGAGAACTGGAGCGGACCATCGTTACGCACTTTCTGGCCGCGAACCTCGAGAGCCAGCGTGTCGAATTCCGCGCTGGCCGTGCCATTCTGCCAATCCGCGAGATTGCCGGAACCGCGGACGACGCCCTGGAGCGTTCCCTTCAATGGCTCCTGAATATGCAGAGGCAGTTTTCCGATCTCCGTGCCGCGCGCCTGGACCTCGAATCTTGCCGGATAAGGGCTGTCCGTCCCCGCGGCTGCTTCGGCGTGAAGACGGAAATCAGGTGAATCCAGCGTAGCGCTGAGTTGGTGGTTCGCCGCGGTGAGTTGAACATCGATCGAGCCGATCAGGTCGCCACCGTATCGAGCCTTCCGGATTCTGAGTTGCGACGCGCCTTCCGGATTGTCAATTGTCCCGCTGCCGGTAGCCGTCAGGTCCATGGTTGCCTGCAAGGGCTTTCCACCGATAGCCGCGAGGTGCTCGAGAACCAGATTCCTGCCCGTGGCCGTAAATGACATGCGGCGCGTGGACAGATCGTAGATGCCGTTTGCCTCCAGGGTCTGCCCGGGGGCCTTGTCAAGCCGCAACTGCTCGATACGCGCGGTTCCGCCATCGGCGCGCGCCCGCAGAGAAGCCTTGCCGAATGCCTCCCCATACGCTGAAAGATACGTCGCGTAAAGCATCGCCGTACCCTGTGGCTTCGAAACGGTGCCGCTGACATCCGCCTCCCCTTCGAGCGCTCCTCGAAGAGGAATATCGGAGCGGCCGGCGCCGGCGAGAATACTTTCGAGCGAGGCGTTGTGCAGGCGCAGGTGGAAGTCGAGCGAAGGGGATTCTCCGCCAAAGCCGATCGAGCCTTGCCCTCGAATGGACTGGCCATGCCAGCTTGTTTCCGCTTCACTCACGCGTACCGATTGCGGAGAGTAAGTCGCGCTCAGGCGCAGGGCGACATCCCGCAGCCTGCCGATAGCCGTCCTCGGCGCAGAGAGAGCTACGGCCGCCTCGGGAGCCTCCAGCGTCCCGGCAAGGTCCGCCGTCAGTTCCGCCGGACCGGCAACGGGAACGTCCAGGTCCTTGCCTGAAAAAACATTCCAGTCCGATCTTGTTTTTGCAAGGTCCGGCACGGCCGCCGTGACATGTCCGCTCAGGCGCCTCCGTGCATCGAGGGCGGCCGAACCGTTGAGTTGAGCCCCGAACATTTCAAGCGGAGCGATTGCCAGTTCGATCGCGCCTTGCCGGGCCTTCACGTGCACGGCTCCGGATACCGGCACTGTGTCTTGCGCAAGCGCCCCACGCTGAAGGGAAAACGTGCCCTCGCCGGAAGCTCTTTCCGCGGCCAGCCCTTCCCAGGAAGCATGCAGATCGCCCTGCGCGTTCCCGGCGATCCTCACTTTGGAAAGCCTGGCCGTGAGTTCACCCAAATTGGCGCGAGAGAGATGAATCGACGCCCGGCTGGCGCCTTGGGTCAGAGCAAGATCGGCGTTGCCGCTCAGCGCGAGCGCGGGAGATCGCGCCTCGAATGAGCTGATTCGAACGCGCCCGGGTGCGCCATCGTAGCGTAATCCGGCGGCGAAGTTCACGCCTCTCAGGTACGGATCGTATACGAACTCCGAAGCGCTCAACGAGCCTTGCACAACGGGTTGCGCCACCGGTCCAGTGACCGTGAGTCGCGTTTGCGCGCTGCCCGCAAGTTTTTGTCCGAGCCCGGCGAAACGCGCAAGCGGGCCGATGGCTGCCGTGGCCTCGATGCTCAGATTCAGTAGCGGGGCGGAGAGCGGCTGCACGGTTCCCGCTACCTTCAACTCCGCGTTGCCTGCCTGAAGATTGACAGCGCGGATTACCACGCCGTCCTTGCGTGCCAGCACACGCGCCGTAAGACCTGCCAGTGCCTCGCCCCGGCCTTGATACCTCAATTCACCCGCCCGCCGCGTGGAGAGTTGGATCTCGTGAGCCAGAGTCGACGGGTCGCCGTGTGCCTCCGCGTCCCACACGGGAAGGCTGACCGTAACCCGGTGCTCCTCATCGTCCACTTGCAGCGATCCACCCTTCACTGTCAGGGACTGAATGAGAACATCGGCGGGCTTTGCTTGTGGGTCTCGAGGTGGAAGCCTTGGGATGTTATCGCCTCCTCCTGCCTTCACTACCAGGCGGACCTTAGGCCCATCCACCACCGCAGACTCGATCCAGTAAGAGCCGCGCAACAGGCGTGCGGCATCCATCCGCAACTGCACACGCTCCGCCGAAGCAATGGGCGGCAGCGCCGGCGCAGCGCTCGATCGGATCGTGACCCCGGTGGCGACAGCGCACATGCGGAGAATACTGTAGTCGAGCGACTTCAACTCCAGTTGCATGCCCTGTTGTCGAAGAGCGGAAATCAGCTCATCGGCCACCAGGCGCTGCACGCGCGCGGATTCCAGCAGGCGGATGCACACCGCGAACAGCACAATCAGAACAAGCAGCGAACCGGCGATCCACTTGACCTTGCGCACAAGCGTCCGCGGCTACCTGACGGCTCTCAGCAGCGACCGCACTTTCGCCGCGTTCGGCGAATCAGGCGCCAGCTTGAGGAAGGTCTGGAACTGATTCACCATCTTGTCGGGCTTCTTCAGTCCGTTGTACGCAAGTCCGGCGTAGTAATGCGCATTCGCGTTCGCGGGGGTGATCTCCGCCGCGCGCTCGAGATCCGCGGCAGCCGCGGAATAATTCTTCTGCGTCAACTCGAGCACACCGCGAACGTACGGCAACTCAGGATTGTCGGCATTCATATCGAGGGCCTTCTCCACCGACTTCTGGGCGCCCTCGTATTGCTTGGAGTGAATGGCCACCCACGCTCTGGCCAACTCCAGATAGTCGCTGTCTTTACACTCGTTCGGAACATCGGCCAGGACCTTCGTAGCTTCGTCCATCTTCTTGTCGTCTATCAGGGCCTGCACCAGGTAATAGCGGGCACGTCCGCTGGTTGGGTCCTGCTCCATAGCGGAACGGAGTGTGGCAGCCGCCTCCGCACTCTTGGCGGCATGCAACTGTTCGATGCCTTCTTCGAGGCTTTGTCCGAAAGAGATGGCCGCGAATGCGGCTACCAGCACCGTAACTTTGTAGCCCAATGTGCACCTCCTGTATGGCGTCTATTGCCCTTCGCCTCCGCCACTGTCCGGCGTTGGTTCTCCAATTGGAGTGATCGACTCGCCGTTTACTACCAGTTCAACACGCCGGTTCTTCTGGCGTCCAACCGCGGTCGAGTTGCCGGCAACCGGGTCTGATTCTCCGAATCCCCGCGCGGTTATATGATCAGACGCCACTCCCTGGTCAACCAGGTACGTGCGAACGCTTTCGGCGCGCTCGTCGGATAGCGTTTGATTGAAACTTTCGCTTCCAATGTTGTCGGTGTAGCCATCCACCTCGATCTTCAAATCCGGGTGGCTTAACAGGATGCCGGAGATCTTCGCCAGTTTTTCGCGCGCCCCTTGCCGCAGCGTGTATTTGCCGAAATCAAACAATACGTCCGGCATGCTCATGATCAGCCCGCGCGCTGTTTCGCGCGTCGCGAGTACGGTGTTCAATTCGCGGCGCAACTCCTCGCGTGCTTTGCGTCTTTCCTGTTCGGCCTTCTGCCGCGCTTCATTCGCGTAACGGGCTTCGATCTCCGCCTTCTGCGCCGCGGTGCGTAACCGCGCCTGCTCTGCTTGCGCTTCCGCCCTGGCCCGTTCCGCCTCGCGCCGCTCGTCCTCCTCCCGTTCCGCCTTCAACTGCGCATTGCGCGCCTGCTCTTCAGCCAACCGTTTGTTCGCCTCGGCCAGCGCCCGCTCCCGAGCCTCCTTCTCGGCCGCGGATTTCGCCGCCGCCAGTTGATCCTGCGCGGCGCGGCGTTGGGCTTCCAGCTTCTCTTCTTCCATCCGTTTATCGGAAATGAGCCGCGCATCCTCGGCCAGTTGTGTCACGTTACGGGCAAGGGTCTGGATCTTCTTCGCACTGCCGTGAGACCGCAGGAATGCTTCCGCATTCCGCAGATCCACCTCCGCTTTGTGCAGCGTGTCCGGAGCGTACTTCGCCGCTTGCGCAGAGCGTGCGATGGCCATCGCCTGACGCGCTTCGAGCAAGTCTATGGGAATATCCTTGGCTTCGTTCAAGCGAACACGGTCGCCGGCCGGCAATTTCGCCAGGTACATACCGCGCGGCAGCAGCTCATACTTTGCGTCGATGGGAGTAATGGTCCCGGTCGTGTCCGGTTTGATGATCCCCTCCATCACCACCACATCGCTCGGCTGCGTTACCGCGTAGTACGGCTCGGCGGTCACCACCAGCCCGAAGGTTTGCAGATCCGTCGCCGTGGTCAGGTTCGCATGGTCCCCATCGAGCATGAGTTCTCCCAGGTTCTCCGCGCGGCCCTCGGGAGTGATGGCCCACACGACATAGGTGAGGAAACCTTCGCCGGCACTCCACGGCAACAGCATCTTCTCCACATGGATTTTCAGCCGCGTCGCGCCGGTATTGCTCTCGACCTTTGCTTCGCCCCTGGCTGCCGGCTCGAGTGCGGTTCCTTGCAGACCCACGACCGTGGAACCCTGCCTGTGATGGAAATTGATCGCTTTGATGGAGCGCGACACCACCGTCACCTGGTAAGAGGGCATCGGCCCCTTCGCGTTCACCGGCTGATTGGTTTCCGTCGGGTTGGGAACCTGCGCCATGGCTACGGAGAAGGCTCCAAGTAGACTAATCGCTTGCATCCAGTGTCTCATCACCATATAGACATTCCGGTGTGAAATTCATTTCACACGAGGTAATGCAAACGGCATACCAACAACGTGTTAGCAAGCAGTTAGAACCGCCTCACCCGCGGAAAGCTGTAATTTTGAAAGCGATTGCCGGAAACAATTTCCATCCCGAACCGGCTATCGCTTCGAGATTCGCCTCCGTCGCGGTGCAACGCCGCACGCCACGCTCTTCAGCCCGCTGATCTTGCCCTCGTCCGTTTGCATGGTCAGCCGGAACGGCTCCTTGTCAAAACTGCTGGCCACGCCCTCCCAGCTCAACGGCATATTGAGTTCAGGCTTTCCGTGAAGCGGCTTGTCGAGTTCCAGAACAATTTCGGCGTTACCCGACGCCGAGCCAGGCTTCGGAACCGCCACCAACAGTTCCTTCGGATTACACGCCGGCGTGGCGCCGGCCAGCACTCCCTCGAGCCGTGGAATCGCGGCCCCCTTCATCCCAGTGGCGAAGTACTGCTCGCCGTCGCTCGCTGTCAGCGCGGACCTGATTTTCAGCCACAGTGCGTATTCGGGATGCTTGCTTTCGAGATCCGCCTGCTTCGCCTCGGCCACCTGAGCCCCCGACTTCACGGCGAAACCCTCCGGAGGTTGAGGCGAATTCACGGCCAGTTGCTTCAATTGGTTCAGCCCCTCGGGATCAGCGCCGTGATATTGCGTGTATGCTTTCTCGAGGTACGGAACCACTGTCGTCTGCTGCCATTTCGGATCCACCATTCCTTTCACCGGATCGAGCGCGGCAGCCCGGGCAAACTCGTAAAGAGCCGGAGAGGCTTTCGAAGGGTCCGTGCGCGACAGGCAAAGCTGCGCCGAACCCAGGTACCATGCCGCCTGCACGCTTTCCGGAAACTGCCCCTGCGCCTTGAGCGCTTCCGTTTCGGCAGCCTTGCAGTCCTTGGCCTGCAAAGCCTTGGCGACTGGATTCAACGCGAGATAGAGCTGTGCGCTGCGAGCCGCCGCCTTCAAGCCCTTCTCCGCCTTCTGCCAGTCCGCGTCACTCATCCCCGCCGGAGGCTTGTTGATCGCCTCCAACTGCCGTGCCGCTTCGTTCCCCGTAGCCGCTTGCTCAGCACTGGGCGAACCCACGTGTTCCACCGCGGTCACCAAAGCATAGAGCAGCCGGATGCGGTCCGCCTCAGTCCGGAACAAACTCGCCGGATCCTTGGCGAGCAGGCCCGATCCCGCATCGAGCGCCTTCGCCTGCTCGTTCAGGCCCGCATAGGTTTGGACATACAAAACCTGCCGGTCATCTTTGAAATCCGACTCCGGATACTTCTCGTTCCACACATCCAGATCCGAAAGAGCCTTCTTATAGTCCTTGGTTTCGAAATCCTTCACAACCGCCGAGTAGAGATCGAACTCCGCCCGGTCCTTGTAATTCTTCTTTGTCTCGCACAACCCGGCAAGGCCAAACGCCACAAATAGAACAACAACCGTCAATGGTCTCCATGAGTACACTTCTCGTTCCTCCTTTTTCTTCCTTCTGAATCCCGCCGTTTCCGCGTCTGCTAGAACGCCTCGAAGGAGACGTCATCCACAAACACGCGGCCGCGGCCGATAGACATCACCCCGAACTTGATGAACGTCGCGTCCGCATCCACTGTGGTACGGATCTCGCACATCGTCCAATCCCCGGACCTCACCGGCCGGTCGCTCATATTGTCAAAAAAACCCTTCTTGTCTCTCGCCCGGTCCACGCTGAGCCACATCTGCGCGTGGTCATCCGGATCCACCGCCTCCAACCGTATCCATGCCCGCAACCGTACCGTCTTCCCCTGGTAAGCCTTTGCTCCGAAACTCTGCATCAGGTTGCCCACGTGTACGGGAGCGTTGTCCGGCACCAGCACCACCGCGCAACTCCGGCTGTTCCGGCACCCGTGCGTGGTGTACTGCGCCCATTGATCGGCTTCGTTCGGAAGAGCCGGAACAAACCACGCCGGCGGAAGCTTTCCCAACTCCCCCTGGCCGAATTTCAGATTGAGCGGTCCTGGAATCGGATTCTCCAGATCCGCCAGCCGCGCTCTTGCTTCGCCCGCCGGCCCGCCCTGGTCTCCGTAATCTTTGATGACGCGCCCATAGGCGTCTCGCGCCTCTCCACGCCTCCCCTGCTTCTCGAGGCACTGGCCCATCTGGTACACCGCCCGCGCCGCAACCGGTCTTGGCGCATCCCGCCGCTTGAGGATTTCCTGATACTCCCCGATGGCGCCCTTCAAATCGCCGAGAACGATCTCCCGGTGAATCGCGGCCTCGAGCTGCCTCCCTATATCAGGCGCGCCCGTGGGAGCAGCCGCCAGAGTCATCACGAATCCCATTGCAGCGGCTATCATTCCTCTCATCCCCAGCCTACGCCCGCCGGCCCCGGATCCCGTCCGGAAAGTGTCACGATTCCGTAAGATTTCACCCATCGAAGCGATATCCCAAACCGCGCAGATTCCGCAAATATCGAGGGTTGGCGGGATCCGGCTCGATCTTCCTGCGAAGGTTCGCAATGTGATTGTCCACCACACGGTCCGAAGCGAACGTGTCCGGCGCCCACGCCCCGGCCAGCAACCGCTCCCGGCTCAGCACACGACCGCGCGAGCGGATAAACAGCTCGAGCAGTTTGAATTCGAGCGGCGTCAGTTCCACCACCTCGCCCCTCCTGCGCAATTCGCCCCGCGCGAAATCCACCTCCACCTCGCCGAACGAATAGCATTCACTCTCCTCTCCCCTGCTCCGCCGCAGCAGCGCCTTGATGCGGGCCCGCAGTTCCCTGGTGCCGAATGGCTTGGTGACGTAATCGTCCGCGCCCAGTTCGAGCCCCATCACCTTCTCCGCCTCCTGCGCCTTCGCCGTCAGGATCAGGATGGGAGTCTTCATGCCTCTCCGCCTCAGTTCGCGGCAGACGTCGAATCCGTCCTTGCCGGGGAGCATGACATCCAGCAGGATCAAGTCGAATGCTGATTCCACCGCGCGCCGGGACGCGGTGTTTCCGTCCGCAACCACCTCCACCTCGTAGCCCTCCATGGTCAGGTCATCTTCCAACCCGAGGGCGATTCCCGGTTCGTCTTCGGCTATCAGAATCCGTATCATGTCCTCTCCACAAGCGGCAACAGCATGGTGAACGTGCTTCCTTTGCCCGCTTTGCTCGCCAGCGTAATCTCACCGCCATGCGCGGCTACAATGTGGCGCACCATCGCCAGTCCGATCCCCGAGCCCTTCACATTGCTCGTGCTGGCTGCGCTGCCGCGAACAAACTTACGGAAGATCGCTTTCTTCTCACGCTCGGGAATGCCTAAGCCTTCATCGCGCACCTTGATCGCGACGCGCTCCTCCGCCCTTTCCCACTCCACCCAAACCGTGCTGTCCGCCGGCGAATACTTGAGCGCGTTGTCCAACAGGTTGCGCAGAGCCACACCGAGCGCGTCCGGATCCGCGTCAATCAGACACTCCGCTCCCTGCCCGTGCAACTCGATATGCCGCCCCGATGCCGCTGTCTCCTGTTCGAATTCCATCACCACTCTGCGCACCAATTGCGCCGCGTCCAGCTCTTCGAACCGGTACCGTCGCGCCCCGGCTTCCATCTTTCCGAAATTCAGCAGCGCCTCCACCACGCGTTGCAGGCGGGTGGTTTCCTTCACCAGCGTGGCGTAATAAAGCCGGCGCCGCTCTTCAGAGGGAACGCGGCCCAATGACAGAATCTCGGAAAGCTGCCGCAGCGTCGTCAACGGAGAGCGGAATTCGTGCGACACGGCGGCCACAAAATCGGACTGCATGCGCGCCACCTCCGCCTCCCTGCGGATGGCGCGCCCGATGAAATACGTGCCGAGGATGAGGAACAGCACCATCACGGAAATCCCCAGCAGCAGAAAACTCTGTTGACCGGCCCATGTCGCGGCCCCCGTGCCCCTCCACGAAGACACATAAATCGTCCACGGAAGCCGGCTCTCCGCGGCTGTCAAGACTACCGCCCTCCCGCTCCCGCTTTTCTCTCCCGCCAGGACACGCCCTTCCGCATCCACCAAGGCGTAGCGGTCCGCTTCATTGGCGAAGACCTGCCTTACGAAAGACTCGGGATTCACCACCAGAACGGCCCGCCTCTCCGGCGTCCCGCGCCAGATGACGAGCAGTGCGTGCCCGCCGATCCACAGCGCCTCCTGGCCGCGAGGCTCGACATTGCGGACGCGTTCATCCCAAATGCGCTCCGCCGCCTCCGAGAACGCCAGGCGGTCCGCGGGCGCATCCGAGGCGTCTCCCGTAAGGCGCTGAGCCTCCGCCCAATAATAAGCAAACTGCCCGCGCGTCAAATGCCAGCGGCCATCGAGCAAACCCGCTCGCAGTTCCCTGCTTCCATTGCCGGCGGAAAGAACGCACAACTCATGGCGCGCCACCAGGCCGGCGGGCGCACCGGCCACGCGCACGCCGGACAGCGCGGACAGCTTTGCATAGTAAGCCTGGCTCTCACTTCTCCTGCCCTCGGCTCGCAGCACACGGGCAATTCGCAGCAATGCCCCCGCCCGCACCGCCGCATCCCCCGATTTCGCCAGACGCTCATAAGTATCCAACGCCGCGCGCGGCTGTCCCTGTGCGAACTCGAACATCTCCGCCTCCGCAAACACTGCCGGACCCGCTTCCGGATCGGATGAGGGCAGCGGATAGTAAAGCAGCCGCCTGTTCGCGAACGCAGCCAGTCCGTTCTCCTTCATCTGGAGAATGATCCCCTCCTCGACGGGCAGGGCGTTCCGCGCTCCGGACTCCCAATCGCCCAACCGGTCCCCCACTTCCGCCAGCGCGCCGCGGAATGTCGCCGCCATCCGGTCCGCCGCCTGCTCCAGCCGTTCTTGTGAACGCTGTGCCTCCACCAGCCGCTGCTGCGCCAGCAGCCGCCAGCCGAACCAGCCCACTGTCGAAACCGAAACCAGGGTGAGAAGAAACAGGGAGAGTAATAGCGTCCTCGGTGGCTTCAACCACTCCGTCCACGGAGCCATCTTATTTTCAGTGTAGCGCCCGGCGTCTTCCGGAACCGGTCAGAACACCGTCAGGATTGGTCACGCGCCTCCCATGCCACAAGCAGAGTTGCAATCGTGTGCCGGATCGAAAGCATGACGATCGTCACGCACGTCCCGCGCCCGGGGGCTCCCCGGGAATCTGTTTTCCGCGGAAGCCGGTTGACGGGGCGGATATATTAAACTATAGTTAACTTCAGAATGGAACCTTCGGTTAGTAGCCCCCGCTCCCACTCCCTCCCCGAAGTCCATTCCTCCGTACCCACCTCCCAACCTTCCCTCTGGCGCCGCATGTTCGCCTTCGCCGGCCCCGCCTACCTCGTCAGCGTCGGCTACATGGACCCCGGCAATTGGGCCACCGACCTCGAAGGTGGCGCCATCTTCGGCTATCAGCTTCTCTGGGTCCTCGCGCTCTCCAACGCCATGGCCATCCTCCTCCAGACGCTCAGCGCCCGCCTTGGCATCGTCACCGGCCGCGACCTGGCGCAAGCCTGCCGCGACTCCTACCCGAAACCCGTCGCAAAAGCCCTCTGGCTGCTGTGCGAGGTCGCTATCGCCGCCTGCGATCTGGCGGAAGTGCTGGGCGCCGCCATCGGCCTCAACCTCCTCTTCGGCCTTCCTCTCCTCGCGGGCGTCCTCCTGACCACCCTCGACACCCTTCTTCTCCTCTGGTTCACGCGGCTGGGCATTCGCGTCATGGAGGCTTTTGTCCTCTCCCTCATCGCCGTCATTGCCGTGTGCTTCCTCATCGAGATCGTTCTCGCCAAGCCCTCGTTCAGCGCGATGGCCGTCGGCCTTGTTCCCCGGCTGGACCAAAAAAGTCTCTACGTCGCCATCGGGATTCTGGGCGCAACCGTGATGCCCCACAATCTCTATCTCCATTCCGCGCTCGTCCAAACGCGCCGGATCGGCAAAAGCGAAGCCGACAAGAGCGCCGCCTGCCGCTTCAATCTCATCGATTCGGTGGTGGCTCTGAATGGCGCACTCTTTGTCAATGCCGCCATCCTCATCCTCTCGGCGGCGGTGTTCTTCGAGAAAGGCATCGAAGTCAAGGAGATCCAACAGGCCCACCTCCTGCTGGCTCCGCTGCTCGGCACTGGGGCGGCGAGCGTTCTCTTCGCCGTCGCGCTGCTCTGTTCCGGACAGTCTTCCACTCTCACCGGCACACTGGCGGGCCAGATCGTGATGGAGGGCTTCCTCAACTTCCGCATGCGTCCGTGGCTCCGGCGGCTCATCACGCGCGCCCTGGCAGTCACCCCCGCGGCAGCCACCATCGTCATCGCGGGAGAGGATGCCACACTGAAACTGCTCATTCTCAGTCAGGTCATCCTGAGCCTCCAGTTGCCGTTCGCCGTCATTCCCCTGATCCACTTCACTTCCGATAGGGGGAAAATGGGAGCGTTCGCCAACCGCGCCTGGGTGAAGGTGGCGAGCTGGCTGGCGGCGATGATTATCGTGGCCCTGAATCTCTGGCTTGCCTGGACGACGCTCAACGACTGGATCGTGGACGCCGGAAGGTGGAAACCGCTCGTGATAGGAATCGCCGTTCCTTGCGTCCTTGGCTTGCTGGCCCTGCTGTTGTGGATCTCCTTCCAACCCTTCGGAAAGCGGCCGGCCGGGCTCGGGGGAGTTCCGGTGCCGGAGCCCGTTGCGCCTGGAGCCGCGCCCCTCTACCAGATGATCCTCGTTCCCCTCGACCACACGGACCGCGACCGCGCCGCTCTCTCCCATGCCGTGGCCATGGCGCGCCAGCACGGCTCGAAAGTAGTGTTGCTACACGTGGAAGAGGGAGTCACCAGCCGGGTCTATGGCAACCTCGCCGAGACCGCGGAGGTCGAGCGGGGACAGCAGTACTTCGAAGGAATCCTCGCCAATCTCCGGGCGCAGGGCATTCCAACGGACCTGGTCGTCCGGCATTCCACGGACCCCCGCCAGGAAATTGTCCGCCTCGCCCGCGAACTTCATCCCGATCTCGTGGTCATGGGGGCTCATGGACATAAAGGCATACAGGACATCATCTTTGGGGCGACCATCAACGGCGTCCGGCACGACCTTGCCGTTCCCTTGCTCATCGTCAAAGACACCGCCGGCAGTTCCACGCCTTCGCCCGGCTCCTGACTCGCGCCTGCCGTCCCGTTTGGGTCACCCTGTCCCAGAATGTGTCCAACGAACACAGCCCGCCTTCCGCCGTTTGGCAAAACCGCAACAAAATGATACTGCTTCCGTTTGGTCCAATGATTGCATAAGAACTGGTTACCAATGCGGTTTGCAGGAATCCTCGTCATTGCCGGTTTGAGCGCGTTGCCCGCCGCGACGCTCGAGAAGCTCAGCCTCGATGACATGATCCAGAAGTCGACGCAGATCGTTCGCGGCAAGGTCACCGGGTCAACCACGGTGATACGCGGCCCGGTTATCTATACCGAATACCGGGTTCAACCGGCGGATTCGTACAAAGGCGGCAGCAGTGCGGAGATCCATGTTTTTGTTGCCGGTGGGAAGTACGGATCCGTCACTCAGACGTTTTCCGGTTCTCCAAGGCTGAGGGAGGGACAAGAGTACGTGCTCTTCCTGTGGACCGGCCGGAGTGGCCTTACGCAAGTGATCGGGTTGAGTCAAGGATTATTCACGATGACAAAGGATCCCCTGGGGGAGCCGGTGCTGACGCGGAATGCGGCCAGCGAAACCATGCTGGACTCCTCCGGTAAGGTGGTGGAGGATACGCCGGTGAGCGTGCGATTAGGCGAGATGGTCGATCGTATCCATCGCACGCTGGCCGGCGTCAGCCGGTGAAATGGCTGCCATCACCCAAATCGTCGAGAAGTGGAAAGACGGCAGTGAAGTTATCTAAGCACGTCTTGCTGTTGATTAGCGCTGGGGCTCTCCTGTGCCCCAGCGCATCTGCTTATTATCACTTCCTGCGCTATCTCACACGCACTGCGCCCTTTACGCCCGTCCCCAGCAAATGGGACCTGAACACCCTTCCCAACAAGACCCTCAGCTACTATCTATCCGAGCAGGGACCCACGGCCATTGCTCCGAACGACAGCCTGTCGTCCATCCTCAGCGAGATCCGCCTTGCCGCCAGAATCTGGAATGACGTGGATACCTCCGATCTGCGGGTCGCCTTCGGCGGCATCGCGCCGGCCGGATCGGCCCAAAAAGGGCCCGGCATCGATGTCGTCTTCTCCGACGACATTCCGCCCGGACTTATCGCTTTGGGCGGCACTTCGTCCGTTGGCGCGATCACTGCCGCCACTGCCACAACCAGCGCGTTTGTGCCCATCAACCGCTCGTTGGTGATGCTCCGCAGGAACCTCTCCGACCAGCCAAGCTTCAGCGAAGCCTTCTTCCTCACCGTGGTCCACGAATTCGGCCATGCGCTCGGATTGCAGCATTCGCTGTCTTCGAGTGTGATGTCCACCCAGATCACCAGGGCCGCCTCGAAGGCCAGCCCTCTGGGGGCGGATGATATCGCCGGCATCTCCCTTCTCTATCCGGCCCGAAACTTCTTATCGCTCACCGGCACAATCACAGGCCGCGTGACCCTGGGAGGAAGCGGGGTGGGGATGGCCGCCGTCGTCGCCATTCCGCCGTCCGGACCCGCGGTGAACACGCTCACCAATCCCGACGGAGCCTACCGTATTGACGGCATTCCCCAAGGCCAGTATTTCGTCTACGTGCAACCCCTCCCTTCCCCCTTGGACGGCGAGGCGAGCCCCGCCAACATCGTGGCTCCCGTTGGGCCGGATGGCCAGCCGTTCCCCTTCCCCTCCGCCTTCGACGCCCAGTTCTTCCCCGGCACTCGCGATCCGAACCAGGCGGCCCCCATTGCCGTGACCCCGGGCATTTCCGTGGATAACGTCAATTTCCAGATGCAGCCGCGTTCTGCGATCACCGTTTCCTCCGTGCAGGCATACGGCTTCATCGGCCAGGTGACCATCAAGCCCCCGGTGCTGAATCGCAATCTCGGCGGCGGCGCCGTGGTTGCCTACGGGAACGGTTTGCTCACCTCTTCCGGCGCTATCATCCCCGGACTCAACGTGATCCCGATCGGCGGTTCCGTCAGCCTGAACGGAAGTCCCCGGCCTTACCCTTATGCCCCTTCCTACGTGCAGATGGACCTGCTGCTGAACTCCTTCACCACCGAAGGAGCCCATCATCTGGTCTTCTCCACCCCCAACGACATGTACGTCCTGCCCTCGGCGTTCCAGGTCACGGTGAAGCCGCCTCCGTCCATCACTTCGGTGACCCCCGGTGTCGATGCCGCTGGAAGCCGCGTGGTTGCTCTCACCGCCACGAACATCGACCAGAATACGCGCTTCCTCTTTGACGGGTATCCGGCCGCCATCCGATCTTTCGATGCTCAGGCGGGACGAGTGGTGGTAAGTCCGCCACCCGCCGTTCCCGGCCAGACCGCCGCCGTGGTGGCCCTGACCACAGACGGCCAGAGTTCGCTCTACGTGCAGGGCAACAATCCTGCCTCCTACACCTACGATGCCGGAGACACTCCTGCCCTCAGCATCGCTCCGGCGGCGCTTCCCGCGGGCTCGGAAGCCATGGTCGAGATCACCGGCACGAACCTCAACCTTATTGACGGGCTGGCCCACCTCGGCTTTGGCGCCAGCGACATCACCGTTCGCCGTGTTTGGGTGGCCGGACCCAACCGGCTGCTGGCCGACATCGGCATTTCCGGAGCCGCTTCCCCCGCAACCACAACCGTGAGCCTTGCCAACGGCCTCGAAACCTTATCCTTGCCCGCCGGCTTCACCGTGCAGCCGCCCATCGCGGGAAAACTGCTGGTTCTCCCGCAAGCGATCAACCCCGTTACCGGTTCCCCGCTGCTCACCGCCGGAGCCCCGGCGATGATATTCACCCTGAACCTGCCGGCCGGAATCACTCCCGCCGGGATTACGCTCACACTCAATGATCTGCCCATCGCGGTCTCGGCTGTGTCCAACGGACAGGTCAGCTTCCAGATTCCCGCTTCCATCGCGTCCGGACCAGCCATCCTGCGGCTTCGCACCTCCACCGACGCCGCCCAGCCCGTTGTCTTCCACATCGAACACCCGCCGCCCGCCATCCTTTCTATCCTCGATCAGGGAACACCCGTCGATGCCGCCCACCCGGTGAACCGGGGTGACACGCTGAGCGTCCTCACCAGCGGCCTTGTCGCCAACGCATATACAGGAATCGTTCCGCTCAGCGGCGTTACCCTCAATGTGGGCGGAGTCGACCATACCCCCATCCAGATCCTCCCCTCCGCCGCCTTGCGCGGAGCCTATGAAGTGGTCTTCACCCTCAACTCCAACGTCCTCTCCGGCGCGCAACTGATCACCGTCACCCAGGACGGCCGCTCCGCCAGCCCGGCCAGCCTGCCTGTCCGCTAAACTCCACCACGCTGCCGGCGCTCGGGGGAAACCAATTCGAAATTCAGGACAATTTTCTCATTTATTCCAGCGCATTTGACCCACACCAGACTTCTCGCATATCCTTAAAAGCAAGATTGACTCCATCCGAAATTTCCCCAATCCGGGATGGAATCCTAAGTAAACAAACCTCTGAGAGGAATGCAATTGAAACCAGCAGCCGTCTCGTCGAGGGTGGTTCTCCTGGCCGCCATACTGGGAGCAGTAGCCCCGCGAGTCCCCGCATCCACCGTCAGCGATTTCCCTCCGCTTCAGCAGGCCGGTCTCCGAGCGGATATCCTCGTGCTTCCCGGGAGGTGCGCCGGCGACTGCCGCGTGTCGTTCCCTCAAGATGATCCATCCGCGCTGAACCAGCGGCGCACGCGGTTGGATCCGCTTGACCCTGAATCCGCGGGCGTTGTGGAAATACAGGCTCTCCGCCCGTCGGCGTTTCTCATCGAGATCGCTCCGGTCACCGGCAATGCCCTCGGCGCCCCTGAACCGGGTACACTGTTATTTGTGGCGGTTGGGCTGGCCAGCCTGGTCTTCCTCCGAAAACAGGACAGGCCGTAGGAGGCCATCAGCGCTAAGCAATCAGCCGCCTGCCGAACCGTGGACGGTAGATCGCGTTTATGCGGCGACTTCTTACTCCCCGCATGGCCATTTGGCTTCTAATGGCCGTGACGTTGGCGGTGTACGCCAACCATTTCCATAATTCCTTCCATTTCGACGATTTCCACACCATCAGCGACAATCCGCATATCCGGACGCTTCAAAACATCCCGCGCTTCTTCACGGACTCTTCCACGTTCAGCGTTCTTCTCACCCACCAGGTCTACCGCCCCATCGTCACCACCTCTCTCGCCCTCGATTACCGCCTCGGCGGGGGGCTGAACCCGGTCGCCTTCCATGCCTCCACGTTTTTCTGGTTCCTGGTGCAACTGCTGCTGCTCTACACCCTCTACGTGCGGCTGTTCGATGGCAGCGAATGGACTGCCTTGCTCGCCGCCGCCGCCTACGGTCTCCATCCCGTCTGTGCCGAAACCGTGAACTACGTGATCCAGCGCGGGGATCTCTATTCCACTCTCGGCGTGGCCGCCTCGCTCGTTCTCTATATCCGCAAGCCCTCCTGGCGCCGCTTCGGCCTCTATCTCATCCCTTACGTTCTGGCCTGCCTGTCCAAGCCTCCCGCGCTCGTTTACCCTCTCCTGCTGTTCCTCTACGTCCGCCTGTATGAAGAGCCGGACGCCCGGCGCGCGCTCAAAGCAACTCTCCCTACGCTCGCTGTCACTGCCGCCCTTGCCCTGGTCCTCAGCCGCATGACGGCCGCCACCTTCAACTCCGGAGGCGGGCCCCGTTTGGCCTATTGGATTACCCAAACCTGGGTGGCCGCAAAGTACTTCCTCACCTTCTTCTGGCCCGCGCGCCTCAGCGCCGATTACGACATCGTGCCCTTCCCGGGGTTCCCTCCCGAAGCCGCCGCCGGCTGCCTGTTCCTCGCGGCGCTGCTTGCGGCCATCATCTGGACCTCGCGCCGCCCGGCCACGCGGACCATCGGCTACGGCCTTGCCTGGTTCCTCATCACCCTGCTGCCCACCGCCCTCACCCCTCTCGCCGAAGCCGCCAATGACCACCGCATGTACTTCGCTTTCGTGGGACTTGTGCCGGCTGTCTTCCAAGCCGCCAGGTTGCTGGTGAATCGGCTGCCCGCGCCTTTCCGCCGCGCCGCCGTCGCTGCCCTCTGCCTCTCGTTGGCGGCCGCCTCGGCCGCCACCTGGCGCCGCAACGAGGTCTGGCGCTCGGAAGAGTCCCTTTGGCTCGACGTCACTCAAAAGAGTCCCCACAACGGGCGCGGCTGGATGAACTACGGCCTCACGCAGATGTCCAAAGGCGACTACGCCAGAGCTCTCGCCTGCTTCGAGCAGGCACAAGTCTACAATCCGGCCTACTCCCTGCTCGAAATCAATACCGCCATCGCCCACGGCGCTCTGCAGCACAACGCTCAGGCGGAAGCCCACTTCCGCCGCGCTCTCGCCCTGGGACCCAACGAGCCCGCGCCCCATTTCTACTACGGCCGCTGGCTGCTCGGCGCCCGCCGCCACACCGAGGCCGTCGCCGAACTCGAGAGAGCTTACGCCATCAACCCCGCCGATCTGCCCTGCCTGCATGTCCTCATGCAGGCCCATTTCGAGCAGCAGAATTGGAGCGCGCTCCGTCCCCTCGCCGCCAAGGCCTTGGAACTGGACGCCTCCGATGCGATCGCCCGCGACTACCAGGCAAAGCTCGCTACCCTCGACCAGGATCTCGCCAAGTCGCAGGCAGCGGTTCCGCAAACCCCGGAAGGCTATCTCGACCTCTCCCTGCAATACTACCGGGCCGGGCGCTTCGAGGACTGTGTCACCGCCGCCCGCCACGCCCTCCAACTCCGCAAGGATTACTCCGGCGCCTACAACAACATCGCCGCCTGCAACAACGCCCTCGGCAGGTGGGACGAAGGCATTGCCGCCGCCCGGGAGGCTGTCCGGCTCCAGCCGGCCAGCCAGTTGGCGCGCAACAACCTCGCCTGGGCCATCTCCCGGAAGGAGAAATCGCAGAAATGAGCCGGCCCTCTCCGCATGTGGTTGTGGTCATCCCCGCCTACCGCCCCGATGAGCGCCTGCTCGAACTCCTCCAGGCCCTCGAGCCTGCGCAATTCCCCATCCTTGTCGTCAATGACGGCAGCGGGGAGGAGTTCCGGCCGCTGTTTACCCGCTGCGCCGCGCTTCCTGGCGTGGAAGTGGTGGAGCATGCCGTCAACCTCGGCAAAGGAGCCGCCCTCCGCACCGGTTTCAACCACGCCTTGTGCCGTTTCCCCGCAGCGTCCGGCATCGTCACCGCCGACGCCGACGGCCAGCACCACCCTGACGATGTCCGGAAAGTCGCTGATGCCTTCCTCGATCATCCCTCCAGGCTCGTTCTCGGCGCGCGCCAGTTCCGCTCCGATGTGCCGCTCCGCAGCCGCTTCGGCAATCAATTCACCCGCGGCCTGTTCCGCCTTCTCCATGGCGCCAATCTGCGCGATACCCAAACCGGACTGCGCGGCATCCCCCGCCCGCTCGCCGAGGCCATGCTCCGTTCCACCGCCTTCGGCTATGAATTCGAACTCGACATGCTCATCGTGGCCCGTCAGTTGGCCATCCCCGTCGAACAGGTGGACATCCGCACGCTCTACCTCGAAGGCAACGCCTCTTCCCACTTCAATCCGCTGCTCGATTCCATGCGCATCTACTTCGTGCTGCTCCGCTTCTCGGCAGCCTCCCTGCTCACGGCGGCCTGCGACAACGCAGTCTTTTATTTCGCCCTCGGCCTTTGGGGCAGCCCTCTGCCGGCGCAGATTTGCGGGCGCTTCCTCGCGGCCATCGTCAACTTCAACCTCAACCGGCGGATGGTGTTTCTCTTCCGTGGCGCCGGAGCCCGCGTCATCGCGCGCTACGCCGCCGTGGTTGCCGGCAGCGGCGCGCTCTCCTATCTCAGCCTTATCTCCGTCCATTCGATGTTCGGCATCTCTTACTTCCCTGCCAAGCTCCTCGTCGAGACTCTCCTGTTTCTCGCCAACTTCGCTTTACAGCGCGATTTCGTCTTCTCCGCGCGTCGCGCGGCCTCCGGAGCCACCGATTGGACCACCTACTACCAGAGCGTGCCCTTCACCGCCCGCCTCACCCGCAAGTACACCACACGCTCCATCCTCGAAGCTTTGCGCAAAGCAGGATTCAGCCCCCACAGCGCCGCGCCGGTCGTCGCCGAATTCGGCGGCGGCAACAGTTGCTTCCTCGATGCCATCCTCAGCCGCTTCCCCGTCCGCGCTTATCATGTGGTGGACACCAACCCGCTTGGCCTGGACCTGCTCCGGCGCCACAATACACCCTCGCTTGTCCTCCACCAATCCGACGTGCGCAAAACCAGAATCCCCGAACCCGCCGACCTCATCTTCAGCGTCGGTCTCATCGAGCACTTCGACCCGCCCGGCACCTCCCAGGTCACTGCCGCTCACTTCGACAACGCCCGGCCGGGGGGCTGGGTCCTCATTTCCTTCCCCTATCCCACCTGGCTCTACCGCGCCACCCGCGGATTCCTCGAACTGATCGGGCAATGGCGGTTTCCCGATGAGCGCCCCCTACGCAGAGAAGAGGTTCTGGCGGCCGCGGCAACCATGGGTGACCTGGTCTGGGAAAGGACCCTCTGGCCGCTCCTGCTCACCCAGCACATGATGCTCTTCCGCGCCAAATCAGGCGGCGCCTGAGCGCTCCCTCCGCCGGGCTCAACGCGGCCGGCTCACGTGCGGATTACCGGCCAGATAGAATCGCAACGGCCAGTCTACCGCCTTGCGGATTCCCACGCGCGGACCGGTGACCACCTGCAACGGCTGGTCCTCGTGCATCCGGCGGACGGTGAATGGCATGCCCGCAATCGTGACATCGGCGCCATTCTGTTTCCGCGTGATCCCCATCGCCACCGTCAGCTTGCCCGGCCCCGAGGCGATCTCCTCCATCCGGCTCACTCCCCTCCGGCGCATCATCAACTGCACACCGGCCACCGGCTCCAACGCCCGGATCAGCACGCACCCCGGAGTCCCCTCCGGTTCGGCCACCAGATTCAGGCATTCATACATCCCATAAATGAAATATACGTACGCATGCCCCGGAGGCCCGAAAATCACTTTCGTCCGCGCGGTCACGCCCCGCGATGCGTGCGCCGCGGCATCTTTCAACCCGAGATACGCCTCCACCTCCACAATCCGCCCCGCCGTAGACCCGTGGACAATTACCTTCCCCAGCAGATCCCGCGCCACCTCCACCGACGGCCGCGCATAGAATTCCCGCGGCAGCACTTCCCAACTCCGGATTTCCTGTTCCAATGCTGTACTCTAGTTGATTATTGACACATGCGACTGTTCGCCGGAATCGACATCCCGCCCGAAGTGAAGCGCTCTCTCAACCGCCTTGTCACCAAACTCCGCCCCGCCGCCAATCTGCGGTGGAGCCACGTGGACAATCTCCACATCACCACCAAGTTCATCGGCGCCTGGCCCGATGAGCGCCTCGAGGAGATGAAATCCACCCTCGAAACCATCACCGGAATCGCCCCGTTCGACATCGCTATCCGCGGTCTCGGCTGGTTCCCCAATCCGCACCACCCGCGCATCTTCTGGGCTGCCGTCCGGGCGCCCGATTCCCTCGCCGCCCTCGCCAAAGCCACCGAAGAGGCCGCCTTCAAGCTCGGCATCGAGAGAGAGACCCGGCCCTACTCGCCCCATCTCACCCTCGCCCGCATCGATGGAACCCCCGACCTCGCCGAAATCCGCTGCCGCATCGCCGGCCTCGATTCCGACGACTTCGGCGAGTTCCGCGCCTCGGAATTTCACCTCTACCTCAGCGAACGTTCCCCGGCCGGCTCGGTATATACTAAGCTCGCCTCATTCCCCTTGAAATCGATATGAAACCCCTGATCGCTTTGATTGCGGCCTATCTGCTCGGCGGGATTCCGTTCGGCTTCCTGTTGGTCCGCCTCAAGACCGGCCGCGATGTCCGCCAGTCCGGCAGCGGCAATATCGGAGCCACCAATGTCCTCCGCACCAGCGGCCGCGCTCTTGGCGTCCTCACCCTCATGCTCGACGTGGCCAAAGGCTTCGCCGCTGTCTGGGTTGCATCCTGGCTCACCGGCGCGAACCCGCTTTGGGTGAGTGCCGCCGCCCTCGCCGTGGCGCTCGGCCATGCCTTCCCCGCCTTCCTGGGGTTCCATGGCGGCAAGGCGGCGGCCACCAGCGTGGGCGCCTGGGCTTTTCTTACTCCCTTGCCCTTGCTTGCCACCGTCGTCGTGTTTGTGATCGCGGTGGCTGCCACCCGCTATATTTCCCTCGGCTCCATTCTGGGCGCCGCCGCCTTCCCGCTGGCGGTCTTCCTAATTCAGCATCCGCCCGCGCCGGTAGTCGTTGCCGCTATCCTCGGCGCGGCCTTCGTCGTCTGGCGGCACAAGTCCAACATCGCCCGTCTTCGCGCCGGCGCCGAGAACGTATTCCGTTTCGGAGGGACAAAACATTGACCCGTTTAGCGATTATCGGCGGCGGTAGCTGGGGAACGGCCCTCTCCGTTGTACTCGCCCCGCGCTTTGAGCGCATTCGCCTCTGGGTCTATGAAGCCGACCTCGCCGCCCGCATGGCCGCCACTCGCGAGAACCCCGTGTTCCTCCCCGGCATCCCGCTCCCCCCCGCCGTCGATCCGCGAACCAGCCTGCAAGAGGTTGTCGAAAACGCGGAAATCGTCCTCACCGTAATGCCCAGCCATCACGTCCGGACCGTTGCCGCCGCCATGCTCCCCTTCCTCACCCCCGACATGCTCTTCGTCAGTGCCACAAAGGGCATCGAGAACGGTACGCTCCTGAGGATGAGCCAAGTCCTCGAAGAGGTCATCGGACCCAGGTTCCCCCCGCGTGTCGCCGTCCTCTCCGGTCCTACCTTCGCCCGCGAGATCGCCCTCGGCCAACCTGCCGCCATCGCCATCGCCTCCACCGATTCTCCATTAGCGATTCAGATCCAGGACTCCTTTTCCGGCCCGACCTTCCGCCTTTACACCAATTCGGACCCCATTGGCGTCGAAATCGGAGCCGCGCTCAAGAACATCATCGCCATCGCCGCCGGCGTCTGCCAGGGACTCGGCCTCGGCAGCAACTCCCGCGCCGCCCTCATCACCCGCGGCCTGGCCGAAATTTCACGCCTCGCCGTCGCCATGGGAGCCAACCCCCTCACCCTGGCCGGCCTTGCCGGACTCGGCGACCTGGTCCTCACCTGCACCGGCGAACTCAGCCGTAACCGTAAGGTTGGAATCGACTTGGCGTCCGGCAAAAGCCTCCAGGAGATCCTCGGCTCGATGAAGATGGTGGCCGAAGGCGTCCAAACCACCTACGCCGCGCTCGACCTCGCCCGCAAGTTTCACGTCAATCTGCCGATAACCGGAAAAGTGGAAGCGATCCTCAGCGGGCGGACATCTCCCCGCGAGGCGCTCCGCGAATTAATGGAGCGCTCCCTCAAAGGGGAGTGACAAGGCCGCAACATTCCTTGGAAACCAGTGTTCAAAAAGGTGTGACGGCAGTGGCGAGTTTGGAACGCGACGCCGAATTGATGCTCCGGGTCCGCGACGGCTGTACCACCAGCTTTGCCATCCTGCTGGAGCGCCACCGTGGACCGGTCATTCATTTTCTCTACCGCACGGTGCAGCACCAGCCGGTGGCGGAGGAGTTGGCTCAGGAAGTGTTTCTTCGCGTGTATCGTTCGCGCGCTACCTATGAGCCCACCGCGAAGTTCACCACCTGGCTGTTCCGCATTGCCACCCATCTGGCGCTTAACTGGCTCCGCGATGGGAAGCATGAGAAGGGCCAGGAAAGCCTCGATCAGGAAGCCGGCGAGGGGATTTCCCGCCAGATTCCGGACCGCGAGGCGACCGTCGAACAGAGAATGCTCCGCGAGGCTCGATTCGCGGAGATAAGAAAAGCGATCGAGGCACTGCCGGAGAAGCAAAGAGCCGCCGTGCTGATGCACAAGTATCAGGAGATGGAATACTCCCAAATCGCCGGCGCGCTCGAATGCTCCGAGTCAGCCGTGAAATCGCTGTTGTTCCGCGCCTATGAAACATTGCGCGGGCGCCTGGCACACCTGGCTTGACGGGTGTTTTTTTCGAGGGAAGGATCGATATGTTGGAAGTCAACCGCAGGGATACACAGGAACTCACGGAATGCCCGCTCCTCTCGGGCGAGGAAAACGCCGGCCTGCTGCTCGATTACTGCAACCGCAAACTGGCCCCCGAACTGGCCTCTGTCTTCGAGCGCCACATGGAGCATTGCCCGGCTTGCCGCGCCTTCGCCGAATCCCAAATGGCCGTCTGGAGCGCCCTCGATGACTTCGAGGCCATGCCCATCTCTGAAGACTTCGACCAGCGCCTGTTCGCCCGCCTGGAAGCTGAACAACAGGCTCCCTGGTGGAGCCGCCTGTGGAGCCGGCTTGCCGTCTCCACGCCGGGAATCTGGCGCCCCGCCATTCCCGTCGCCGCCGTTCTCCTTCTCGCCGCCGGGCTGTGGATTCGCCCGTTCTCCTCTTCCACCTCCTCCACGGACCCGTCGGTTGCGAAGAACCCCGATCACGTCGACGCCGAGCAGGTGGAGAAAACCCTCGAGGATATGGAAATGATCCGGCAGTTTACCGTTGCCGACCCGGCGAAATCCAACCGTGATATGTAAAGGAAATCTGTAATGCTCGCGCGCGCTTTCGCAATCCTGCTCGGCCTTCTGCTGGCCCTTCCGCCGGCTCAGGCACAGGTGCGCAAGGGCGTCTTCGCCAAAAAGGGGCCGCTCAAGAAGCGCCAGGAGGCCCGCCGGGCCCAGATGATCGACCGGCTCAGCAACATGACCCCCAAGCAGCGCGAACGCGCCCTCCAGCGCCTTCCCGAAGAGCGCCGCAAACGGGTCGAGCGCAACCTCGATCGCTACAACGAACTCACCCCCGAGCAGAAGCAGCGCATCCAGCGCTCGGCTCGCGTCCTCGAAAACATGCCTCCGGATAAGCAGCAGGCCGTCCGCCAGGTCTACCGCCGCATGACCGCGCTGCCCCAGGAACGCCGCGTCGAAATCCGCCGCGAAGTGAACCGCCTCAGCCGTATGTCGGCCGAAGAGCGCCAGACCCATTTGAACAGCGACGCCTTCAAGAACAGGTTCTCCCCCGAAGAGCAGGGAATGGTCCAGGAACTGACCAACCTCTTCCCGCCGCAATAGCTTCTAGCCCGAAGTTCTTGGCCGATCAGAGGCAAGTGACTGAAAATAAAGCGTGCCTATGGCACACTACTGACTACGCTTGAGCCGGGAATGGAGCGGTGGTTAAGTTAAGTTAGCCGAGTCGCAGTTCGACCC
>WBZR01000392.1_pt1 | contig 72232 bp, 67 predicted proteins | sample 5204231 | NCBI WGS metagenome assembly WBZR01 (sample SAMN12412403, study PRJNA552823) | activated sludge metagenome | isolation source: activated sludge from anammox sidestream of wastewater treatment plant... | place: USA: Virginia | collected 2017-08 | reverse complement strand
AGCCAAACCCTCATTTTCCACCACAAGTTTACCTCTCCTGCTTCAAATATTCAACACTTTTATCCGATTCTTTTCGCCTTCTTCCCCTTGTATTATCAGCCTTCGGCTGGTTTTCGTTCAGACACTACTTAGCGGGACTACATTGCAGACGACTGATGCAGGCGGACTTGCAACGTTTGGCAATTTAAGCATCAATCTTGCAGGTTCAAAGAACCTGACGGCATCAAGCACTGGATTGACATCTGCGGTGAGTAATGCGTTTACAATTAGCGCAGGAACAGCGGCGAATGTCGCCTTTGTTCAGCAACCGACGAACACCGTAGCGGGGGAAGTGATCAGTCCATCTACCGCCGTGCAACTCAAGGATGCGCAGGGAAATAACGTACCCACTGCAGGTGTCCAGATCTCGATGGTATTGTCGTCAGGAACGGGGGTACTTAGCGGGACTACATTGCAGACGACTGATGCAGGCGGACTTGCAACGTTTGGCAATTTAAGCATCAATCTTGCAGGTTCAAAGAACCTGACGGCATCAAGCACTGGATTGACATCTGCGGTGAGTAATGCGTTTACAACTAGCGCAGGAACAGCGGCGAATGTCGCCTTTGTTCAGCAACCGACGAACACCGTAGCGGGGGAAGTGATCAGTCCATCGACCGCCGTGCAACTCAAGGATGCGCAGGGAAATAACGTACCCACTGCAGGTGTCCAGATCTCGATGGTATTCTCGTCAGGAACGGGGGTACTTAGCGGGACTACATTGCAGACGACTGATGCGGGCGGACTTGCAACGTTTGGCAATTTAAGCATCAGTCTTACGGGTTCAAAAAACCTGACGGCATCAAGCACTGGATTGACATCTGCGGTGAGTAATGCGTTTACAATTAGTGCAGGAACAGCAACAAAAGTAAAAGTGGAGACGGAGGCAGATGGCAGTGGGGAGATAACGCCGTCGCAGAGTATTATCGCAGGCCGTTCGATTACAATGTATGCGGTTGTGCGGGACTCGTTGGATAACTTTATCGCCAATGAGGCAGCGGATTGGTCATTTGAAAACATTACGGATGGTGTGGTTTCAGGGGATATAGTTTCAGGTGTGGATAATAAGAGCGCTATATTTACCGGTCATTTCTCAGGAACTGCTGAAATCAAGGCGACATTCGGCGGTTTAGATGCTGTGAATTCGGGAATAATAACGGTAACGCCAGGTGTTAGTTGCACAGTACCGCCCAATGGCGCTGCTGGTATAGAAACAAACACAAGCATTACTGCAACGTTCAGCGAACCGATGGAAGCCTCTACTTTGAACATAACTACTTTTATAGTAAACGATGGCATTACCAATATCAGTGGATCAGTATCTTATAGCGGAACGACTGCCACATTTACACCGTCGGGTAATATGTCCTCTGATGCTATCTATACGGCGACAATTACTACTGGTGTAAAAGATCTGGCAGGGAATGCAATGGCCACCGCATACTCCTGGAGTTTTACCACTGGTACGGAGCAAGATACCACACCACCCCTGGTAAGTTCTACGAGTCCAGCCAATAACGCAACTGGGGTTGTAAAAAATACTGCTATCACAGCTACATTCAGCGAGGCGATGAGTGTTTCTACTCTGAACACATACACATTTACCGTGAGCGCTGGCACCAGTACCATCAGCGGGGTAGTTACCTACCAGGATACGACCGCCACATTTACGCCGATGAGTAATCTGTTACCTTCCACTATCTATACAGCGACTATCACCAAGGAGACAAAGGATTTGGCAGGGAATGCAATGGACTCCCCATACACTTGGGGCTTTACCACAGGCACTGTAACGGACACAACACAGCCGATAGTGAGTTTTACGACCCCTGCCAGCGGCGATACCGATGTGGCAACAAACGCTGCCGTCACTGCTACATTCAGTGAGCCAATGGATACCTCTACCCTGAGCATAGCGACATTTACCGTGAGTGCTGGCACCAGTACCATTAGTGGGGTAGTTACCTGCCAGGATACGACCGCAACATTTACACCGATGAGTAATCTGTTATCTTCCACTACCTATATAGCGATGATTACCGCAGGCGCGGAGGATCTGACAGGGAATGCAATGGACACCGCATACACCTGGAGTTTTACCACAGGTACAATGCCGGATACTACGCCACCAACGATCAGTTCCACGAGTCCAGACAATGGCGCTAACGGTGTGTCAATAAACACAACCGTTACAGCCACGTTCAGCGAGACGATGAGTATTTCTACCCTGAACACGGCTACATTTACCATGAGCGACGGTAGTGGAAATATCAGCGGTGCTGTGTCCTGTAGTGGTACGACAGTTACGTTTAAACCGTTGAGTAATTTAGCCTATTCTACCGTCTACACCGTAACGATTACCAATGGCGTAAAAGATTTGGCAGGCAACGAAATGTCAGTTATATACCTCTGGAGCTTTACTACTGAGGCAGTACCTATCACACCAACGCCCACTATTGAGGAAACTCCAACTCCAACGGCAACGCCATCGCCATCGATAACTCCAACTCCTACACCAACCCCAGGTGTGTGCAAGACTAAGTTGATGGCGGTGTCCCCAAGAAAATTGGAACTGAAGCGGGGAGAAAGCGCTGATGTGATAGTGACGCTAACTGGCAAAGGTTATTGTCTGGTAAAGGGAAAGAAAATAAAGACACTAATACTGATAATAGGAAGGACAATAATTATAGGGTGTGGGAGACTTATCTCTATTTTACCTGCAGCCGCAACTACTAATGAAGATGGCCAGGCAGTATTTACCATTAGGGCACGGAAGAAGGCCGGGAAAGCAATTGTAGTGTTTAAATCGGGTACCAAAATAAAAATAGTAAGAGTAAGTCTTATACAGAAAAACTGATTACAGTTATTGCCTTAATAATGACATTATCCCGAGATGTGTTATTGCTAAGTCAAAATGTTAATTTTTTACTATTTTGAAATGGCACATTCGAAAATGTGCAAAAGGTAAGAAACACAAGTAAGTGAAAACGAAGAAAAACAGAAGTTGGAATGTAGCGCAAGAGAGAAGCGTCAACGGTCAGCTAACGGCGTCAATTATAGGCCAAAGGCTGACTGCTGATGGATGAATACATGACTCGATTAAATCGGATGCGTAGCGCCGGGGGGGTATCGTTCGACTAATCCCTTGACAAATCTCGTGATGTAGCATCCGAGCATGGTGTGTCTTTGGCGTAAGCTCAGACGAACGCCATGTCGAACTATCACGACGAAGTTCCCTGCTATTGTGGATGACAACGTAGGATCGGGCCTGCATCGTGATAGTGAATGAATGCCGACCACGCTTGTCCCTGACAGCGATCGAGAACGTTTCAGCGCCACCTTTCAAAAAGCTATAGCATTACCAAAATAGTAACATCAAATTGTTGAATTATATTGACTCATTCTTTATATTTAGCTATAGTACTTCACTTATTTTTAGCTGGATTTATTTCTCCTAAATGCTCAAAAATAAAAATTTAACGATTTTAACGAAGTAAACGTAATTAAAAAGACGAGATCTGTGACTTTTAAGAATAGAATAGGCAACAGATAAAGTAAATGAGTATCTCGTGTGGATGGCTTAAACCAAAAAAGTGACGATTATGATGAAAAACAAACCGTGGGGCGGACGATTTACCAGACATACAGCGGCCTCTGTGGAGTCCTTTACCGAATCAGTTTCCTTCGATTGGCGGCTCTACAAATATGATATTGAAGGTAGTGTCGCCCACGCAACCATGCTTGCCCGGTGCAATCTTATTACCCAGAAAGAAAAGGATGCAATAGTGAAGGGACTGAAAGAAATTCTGGCGGAAATCGATGCGGGCAAATTTGTGTTCAAAGAGTCTCTTGAAGACGTTCATATGAATATTGAGTCGTCACTGATTGAAAGGATTGGCGAGGCCGGTAAAAAACTTCATACTGCCAGAAGCCGCAATGATCAGGTTGCTCTTGACCTGCGGCTCTGGACGCGAAATCAGACGCGTGAAACAGTCAGTCTCCTGGCAACGCTGCAGAGGGAATTAGTAAAAAAAGGGAAGGCGTCTCTTGGATTAATCATGCCCGGTTTTACCCACCTTCAGCATGCCCAACCGGTGATGGCATCGCACTATTTACTGGCATACGTTGAGATGCTGGAACGGGACAAGACACGACTCGAAGATTGTTTTGTACGGCTCAGTAAGTCGCCTCTGGGCGCCTGTGCCCTTGCAGGGACGACACTTCCAACCGATCCGGTGTTTACGGCAAAAATGCTTGCGTTTGAAGGAGTTTGTGAAAACAGTATGGATGCCGTGAGTGACAGGGATTTTTGTGTTGAATATGCGTTTTGTCTCTCCATGATTGCTATGCATCTGTCCCGCATCAGTGAGGAGTGGATTATCTGGTGCAGTGACGAGGTAAAGTTTATCGAGATTAGCGACGCCTATTGCACGGGTTCAAGTATTATGCCGCAAAAAAAGAATCCCGATGTCCTTGAGCTGATCCGGGGTAAGTGCGGTCGCGTGTTTGGCCATTTGACTTCTTTGCTCACCTTGCTCAAGGGATTGCCACTCAGCTATAATCGTGACATGCAGGAGGATAAGATTGCGATATTTGATGCAGCAGACACAGTGCAGACCTCGCTATCGATTCTGGCCGAACTTGTGGCAAATACGAATTTTAACGGAGAACAGATGATGCATGCCTGTGAAAAGGGATTTCTTGATGCTACTGCGTTGGCAGAGTATCTGGTCAAAAAGGGTGTGCCTTTCCGTACGGCCCATGAGATCGTGGGAAAGATTGTGAGGGAGTGCATCCGAATACAATGCAGATTGATGGATTTGCAATTAGAGAGTTTTAAGGCGTTTTCCTCAGCCGTAGAAGAGGATGTTTATAAAGTACTGGGGGTAGAGAACTGTATTAAGAATTATAAAAGTTACGGTTCGACAGCACCGGGTTTTGTTAAAAAGCGTGTTACGTATTGGGAAAGAAAACTGAGTAAGGGATGAATGGGTAAATAAACAATGGATATGTTTGAATACAGAGATAAGACGCTCCTTTGTGAGAATGTGAAGATCGAGGATATTATTTCGGAGGTGGGTACCCCTGCGTACATTTACAGCAAAAACACAATTCTGACACGTTATCGTGAGATAGAAACAGCCTTTCGTGATGTCGATACGTTGATCTGTTTTTCCGTGAAGTCTAATTCAAACCTCTCCATATGTAAACTATTAGCCGAGGAGGGGTCTGGTTTCGATGTGGTTTCCGGAGGGGAGTTGTTTCGCGCTATCAGGGCAGGCGGTGATCCTTCAAAGATTGTATTTGCGGGTGTAGGAAAAACAGACAGGGAAATAAAAGATGCCCTTGATAACAATATCTTTATGTTTAATGTAGAATCTCAGGCGGAACTCGAGCGTATTAACGCACTGGCGAGAAAGTCCGGTAAAATGCCGAAAGTGTCTTTGCGGATCAATCCTGACATCGATGCTAAAACCCATGAGAAGACTACTACCGGAAAAAAAGAAAACAAATTCGGCATTGATTTTACTGAGGCAGAAAAGATTATTAGGCAATCTACGATGTATCCGAATGTTGATTTGTGCGGGCTCCATGTGCATTTGGGATCGCCTATTTATACGGTGGATCCCTATGTACACGCACTCAGGAAGGTCGTGACGCTTGTCAACAAATGCAGGGGAGCTGGGCTGGACATCGGGTACATGAACATTGGAGGTGGTTATTGTATCTCGTATACGGGGGAAAAGGTAATCCAGCCAAAGGGCTATGCATCGCAAATTCTGCCGCTGGTGAAAGAGATGCAATGCAATCTGATTACGGAACCGGGACGATTTATTATGGGGAATTCCGGTATTTTGATTACGCGGGTCACTTACACAAAAGAGACAATACACGGCAAAAAATTTGTTATCTGTGATGCTGCAATGAATGATTTGATACGTCCCGCCCTTTACGATGCCTTCCACCGGATATGGCCGGTAACTACGAGTATAAAAATGCCGAAAGTTGAAAATCATGATAAACCCACGATAAAAAAGGGTATGGATCTGGTAGATGTTGTGGGTCCGGTTTGTGAAAGCAGCGATGTCTTTGCTGCCAGAAGGGCATTACCCAGAGTGGGTAGTGGGGATTTGCTGGCAATTTTCAGCGCCGGAGCGTATGGTTTTTCAATGAGTTCGAATTACAACTCCCGTCCGCGACCCTGTGAAGTGTTGGTAGATGGCGATCAATATCGCATTATCAGGAAACGGGAAACATACGAAGACTTGGTCAGCGGCGAGAATTTTACATAGGGTACGATGCGATGGCAAAATATTATCCCATATTTCTGAATATTCAGGATAAGAAGTGCCTGGTGGTTGGTGGCGGCAACGTTGCCTGGCGCAAGGTGTGCAGCCTGAAAGAAGCAGGTGCAAGAGTAACGGTAGTATCTCCTGAGTTTTGCCCGGAACTGAAAAAAGAAACAGGGGTTGATCGGATTCTGCAGAAATATGATACGGAGTTTCTGAAAGGAGCGGTGCTCGTCGTTGCCTCTACGGATGACGGAGAGGTAAACAGAAAGATTTACCATGACGCTGTCGAGAGGGGAATATTGGTAAATGTTGTCGATAAGCCGGAGTTTTGTTCTTTCATTGTGCCTGCATCCATTGTACGGGGTGATCTCTGTATCAGCATCTCAACAGGTGGGGCAAGCCCTGCTTTGGCCCGCAATATACGGGAATATCTGGAAAAACAATTTGGTAATGAATATGACGTATTTACGAAACTCCTGGCAGAGATGCGGCGAAAAATTCTTTCCGAGATAAAGGACGAAAGCTTAAGGCGTGATATCTTACAATGTATTGCTGGACTTGACATACTTGAGGTAGTTAAGGAAAAAGATATAGTCGCAGCGAAAAAGAAGATGTTAGAGATTATTTCTGAAAAAGCTTCACAGGGTGGATAAGTCGACAATTCCTATAGACTTCTTTTTTCTTGCAAGATTTTTTATGAATTGTTAATATTTAGTCTATATAATCTTTTATTAAGTTGCGTATGTAATGAGTGTTTTACTAAGTGCATATAAATTTGTGATTTACATCAATATTAGGAGTTTGAATGACTGAGAAGACTAAGACTCAAAGAATCGATCTGAATGAATTGAAATCCGGTGGTTTTATAAAACAAAATCAAAAAGATCTCTTTACCGTCCGATTAAAGGTACCGGGCGGGCGGATTACCCCAGAAAAGATGATGAAGATCGCCGAGGTGGCGAAAAAATATAGTCGGATGGGATATTGCCATTTAAGCTTCCGGCAATCGGTGGAGATTATCGGTGTCCACATTGATGACTTTGATACTGTGGTGAAAGAATTGGCAACCGTTGGGCAAAAGGTTGCCTCCTGCGGCCCGCGGGTACGTGTGCCGACGGCATGCGGAGGCTGTGAGTATAATCCCAATGGAATTATGGATACCCAAGCAAAGGCATTTGAGGTTGATGAGAAGTTTTTTGGCATTCCGTGTCCCCACAAATTTAAGATGGGATTTTCCGGCTGTCCCATTGACTGTACCAGGACAAGAGAAATGGACCTCGGCTTTCAGGGGGTAGTTTATCCGGTATGGAGTAAAGATTTATGCAATGGGTGCACTTTATGTGCCAAGGCTTGCCAGGAAGGTGCAATTGTTTCCGATAAGGAGGGCAGACCTGTATTTGACGAATCTAAATGTGTCTATTGTGGTGATTGTATTCGTGCGTGTCCAACAGATGCCTGGAAGGATAAGAAAAAAGGCTGGCTGGTGCGTACAGGTGGCAAACATGGAAGACATCCGCGCGAGGCAGATCCGGTACTGAATTTTTTACCTGATCATAAGGTAAGCGATTTTGTAGATGCAACAGTAAAATGGTACAAGGAGAACGGCAAGCCTAAAGAAAGAATTGGCACCTGTATAGACCGCGTAGGTTTAGAGAAGTTTAAAAAAGACGTTGCGAATGCATTTGCGTAGAGATGGTGTGTCCTTTGAAATGGTGATAATAGCAATGTTTTTGGATTTTTATTTATACGGTTAAAGAGTTGTACAGACAAACTTAGTTTATCCAAGGATAATTTACAATTTTAAAACCTGTTCGGTTCCATCTCATTTAGCTAAGGGTTTCAATGCAAGGGAAGAGAAAATTTATAATATTTGCCCATAGCGGTACCTATGACAAACTTTACCAGATCATTACCTTGGCAATTACAGCGGCCTCAATGGGGAGAGAAACGTATATCTTTCTCTTCTTTTGGGCATTGAGGAGATTTGTAAATGAAGAGTTTGATGTTACGAACTTGTCCAACGATTTTGGTGAAGAGGGTAAAAAACTATCAAAGCGAATGCAGGAAATTAATCCGATTTCACTCAACGAACTCCTTCGCGATGTGAGGGCTATGGGTAATTTAAAAGTTTATGCATGCACCGGTGCTGTGAAACTCATGGAACTGGAAGAATCTGCGGTTAGGTTGAGGGTCGATGATATTCTTGGGTTAACCACCCTTTTGGAGATAGCAGAGGGCGCAGAGACACAGTTATTTATATGAAAAAATTAAGGTAGTACCGTGACAAGCATTGTAACAAAGAATACAAAGCACACACCAAAGAAAGTTATTAGAAGTTCAATTTTAGAGAGGATAGGAAATACTCCTCTCTTAAAAATCGATAAAATTACAAGTGGATTAAAAAACAAAGATGTGGAAATCTACGCAAAGGCAGAATGGTTTAACCCAGGCGGTTCTGTAAAGGATCGTCCGGCCTTACGGATGATAGAAGAAGCGGAAAAATCAGGGGAACTGCATCACCATAAAACTATTATAGATTCTACCTCTGGAAATACCGGCATTGCCTATGCCTTTATTGGTGCCGCAAAGGGATATAAGGTGACGTTAGTCATGCCATTGAACGTCAGTGAGGAAAGGAAGAGGATTGTGCGTGCCTTTGGCGCTAACATCGTATTTACGGACCCATTACTTGGTTCTGATGGTGCAATGGTTGAGGCAAAAAGGATTGTAGATGAAGATCCATCAAAATATTTTTATGCCGATCAATATAACAACCCTGCGAATTGGATGGCCCATTTTGACACTACCGGTGTGGAGATATGGGAACAAACGAGCGGTGGGGTGACTCATTTTATTGCATGTATGGGCACAAGCGGCACGTTTATGGGCACGGGACGACGCCTGAAGAAAAATAATCCTGATATCCGGGTAATATCAGTTGAACCGGCAACCCCTATTCACGGTTTGGAAGGTATGAAGCAGATGGCGACTTCAGTTGTCCCAGGTATTTACGACGAGCATTTTCCTGACAGGAAGATAGAGGTAGAGACAGACGACGCCTACGATGCTGTTAAGAGACTTGCATCCGAAGAGGGATTTTTCGTTGGATACTCTTCAGGTGCTGCACTTGTTGCATCCTTGAAGGTAGCGAGTGAAATCGAGAGTGGTATGATTGTCACGGTTTTTCCTGATAGGGGAGACCGATATCTGAGCACAAGTTTTTGGGCAGGTGTATAGTACAAAGGTTTTAAATTAAAACAATGAGGAGTAAAGGATATTGTTAGGCATTGATAATGATAAACTTCAATACATTAAAGAACTGGCCAAAAAGAGTTATCCCCACGAATGTTGTGGGCTGTTAGTAGGTTTGAATTCATCTGAAAAAAAAGTGGTTGAAGTTCGCCCTACGAAGAATTGGAACATAGAAAGAGCTCATGATAGATACGTAATACATCGTAACGAGTATGAAAAAATTGAAAAAGAAGCAGGAAAGAAAGGGCTTCAGATCATAGGTGTTTATCATTCTCATCCTGACCACTCTGCCGATTTCTCAAAATATGATATTGATCACGCATGTCCTTGGTTTTCGTATATAATTGTTGCTGTAGAAGAAGGTGAAACAACTGATGTTAAGTCATGGATTTTCAGTGATAAAAATAAATTGTTTGAAGAAGAAAAAATAAATTTACTATAAATACGCTGTTTTGGAGTTTTATAAATGGTAGAAGAAAAAATGGTTCCTGACGACCAAATTGATTTAAGAGGCGTACTTTGCCCCATTAATTTTGTGAAGACAAAGTTAAAACTGGAAATGATGGATTCTGGTCAGGTTTTGGAAGTGATATTGGATGATGGTGAGCCGATCAGGAGTGTCCCCCGGAGCATTAAAGAAGAGGGACATAAAATAATTAAAGTAGAAAACACAGAAAATGCATATCGTTTATTGATAAAAAAAGCATAAGAGGTAAAATGTTATATTGTGCTGTTAAATTACTAAAATTATACTTGACTTTTTCCATGGAGAAATATAATATTCGCCGTTCGTAAATTGTAAAATACTTTTGATTATGAAATTATAAAAATCACGATAATATACCGGAAAACATTAGAAACATTACTCTGTAAAAAGTTGTTTGTATTATTGTAGAATTAATAGTTTTGTATACCTATCACGATAAATTGCTTAATAGTTATAGAATTATATCCCTGATAATGCAAAGCATATATCCTGATAAATACTTAAAAAGAATTAAGGTGAGTCGCTTGATTTTTTACAAAGTAATGTTAGAAGAAATCGGAAGTTTTTTGGAATAGGAGGTTGTTATGGAAACAAAAGAAAATAAAACGAGATGTACATCAGAGAGTGAAGGAGGTATTTGGTTTAGTTTCTCGCGTAGGAACCTACTGACGTTAGCAGGGTGGGGGCTGTTTTTTACCGCAATTGGAGCATACTTGTCACAGATTTTTGGATATAAAGGATTCTTCTATCCCAAGGTGCTTTTCGAGCCTTCGCCACGGTTTTCTGTGGGAGAACCAAAATCTTTTCCTGAAAATTCGGTGACGACATTAAAGTCCAGGAAAATTTTTATTGTCCGCGATGGCAATAGTTTTAAAGCTCTTTCAGTAGTTTGCCAGCATTTAGGGTGTGCAGTGGAATTCTCTAAAGAAAAGAATATTTTTGAGTGCCCCTGCCACGGAAGTAAATACTATCGAAATGGTGTGAACTTTGCCGGACCTGCGCCAAGACCTTTAGATCATTTTGATGTTGTTATCGATGACACTGGCAAATTAGTGGTAGATACAAGTAAAGTTGTACCCCTTGAAACGGAGTTGATTGTGTAAGAAACTTATGAAAAATATTTTCTAGAAAGTTTGTGTGCTTTATGAGCCAAACAACTATACCCAAAAAAGGAATACGAGCACTTCTTGATTTAGACTGGCTGCAGAAAAATATTCGTTGCCAGCATCGCTGTCCTGCCCACATGGATGTACCAGGCTATATCCGTTTGATTAGCCAGGGTAAATACGAAGATTCTTACAAATTAATGAAGGAAACAAATCCGTTTCCCGCCGTTTGTGGATACGTATGTCCACACCCCTGTGAGTCCAAATGCAAACGTGGTGATTTTGACAGACCGGTAGCGATCGATGCTTTAAAGCGGTTTGTTACTGATTATATCTTCAAAAATAAGATAAGAATTTCACCTCCAAAGATAACGCAACGGGCGGAAAAAGTTGCAATAATCGGGGCAGGGCCGGCTGGTTTAACTGCTGCGAATGACCTTGCAGGGATGGGTTACAAAGTGACGGTTTTTGAAAAGGAATCACAAGTTGGTGGCATGATGATGTGGGCCATTCCGTCATATCGATTACCGCGCGAGCAGATAATGTTTGATGTAAGTCATATCGCAGCGCGGGGAGTCGAGATAAAGACAAACTCCCCGATTGGATATACCGGAAAGACAATATCAGATTTGTTCAAAGAGGGGTACAAGGCCGTTTTTATTGCTGTAGGCGCGCAAAAAGGCAAAAGGCTTGATATCCCAGGCGAAGAAGGAACAGCAGGAGTCATGGACTGCCTGGAGTTTTTGAAGAACGTGAATGCGGGTGATGTCCGGAGCCCTGGTAAAAAAGTAGCTGTTATTGGCGGTGGTAATTCCGCTATTGATGCCGTGAGAACAGCGAAACGCTTGTGTGAGGATGCGTTTATTGTATACAGAAGGACACGTGAAGAGATGCCTGCATTACCCTGGGAGATAGAAGAAGCAGAACATGAAGGTATTCAGTTCCATTACTTATCGGCGCCTGTTAGGGTTGTTACTGAAAGTGGGAAAGTAAAGGCACTGGAGTGTGTTAAAATGAGGCTTGGTAAGCCAGACAGCAGTGGAAGGAGAAGACCTGAACCTGTACCCCATTCCGAATTTACCATAGAGACGGATTGTATTATTACTGCTATTAGTCAGGAAGCCGACCTGAAATTTCTGGGAGATAATCACGGGATAGACGTTACCAAATGGGGAACGATTGCTGTTAATGATAATCTCTTGACAAATAAGGAAGGTGTTTTTGCCGGAGGCGATGTAACGCTTGGTCCGAGTACAATTATTGAATGCATTGCACAAGGGCATACTGCTGCAAAATCTATCGATAGATATATTAGAGGTGAAGAAATTCAAGAGACTAAGAAGAAAGTGTGGGTTACGCTTTTGGATAGCGAATTTGATTTGAGGGAGGAGAATTATGATGCCGTACCTCGTCAACAAATGGAAACGCTGCCGGTAAAGGACAGGCAAGGCTCATTTGACTTAGTAGAACTCGGTCTTAATGAATCACAGGTAAAGATTGAAGCTTTGCGCTGTCTGGAATGTGATAAGAGTATTAATGTAGAGACGAATGAATGTATACTCTGTGGTCGATGCAGCATGGTGTGCCCAGTGGGTGCGTTGAAACAAGTGGATACAAGCGATGAAAGTAAAGAGTATAGGCCTTTTGTCAGTAAAGACGGTGTAGTGATTAAAGATACCGACGTTTGTATCAGATGTGGAAATTGTAAGGATTGTCCTGTGAGTGTAATAACTTTAAAGCGCGTGCTTTGGAAGCCTAACGAAGAAATTAATAAAACAATAGAAAAGGAGGAATAGGAGGATAATTTCTATTATGGAGGGAGGAAACAATACAAAAGGAAAGTGGAGAAAGGAATGTTCTCATGAATCTAATTCCTGATTTAATCAAGAAAATCACGGACAGTGAAATTTGGAAGTCTATATTTCGTCATGGTTACGCAGATACCCCACGAAACAGGGCTCTTCAAATTATTAGTAACATATGGTTGCATTTGCACCCTGTAAAGGTACGAGAGCACGGCACGAAGATTCGTTTTACTTGGTGCATGGGAGGAATCACATTTTTTATATTCCTGTTTGAAACCATAACAGGTATTTTGTTGATGTTTTACTATGTCCCTGATGTAAACAGGGCATATGCAGACATTATGGATTTGATGTATGTAGTGCCGTTTGGCAGATTTTTAAGAAACTCCCACCGATGGGGAGCACATGCCATGGTAATTGCAGTGAGTATACACATGTTTCGTGTATTTTTAACAGGTTCGTATAAACCACCACGACAGTTTAATTGGGTGGTTGGTGTGATCTTATTAGTTTTCACATTTCTGTTAAGCTTTACTGGGTATTTGTTGCCTTGGGACCAGTTAGGGTACTGGGCTATCACCGTAGGTACTAATATGGCGCGCGCTACACCGTTTTTAGGTCACGAAGGGCCTTTTTCATACATATTGGGGATGCGCCCGGATAACGATATCCGCTTCGCTTTACTGGGCGGAACGGCGATTGAGGCACCAGCCCTGTTGCGGGCGTATGTCTGGCATTGTATTGCCATACCATTAATGGCTTCCGCCCTGATGATGGTTCATTTCTGGAGAGTACGGAAAGACGGTGGGATTTCCGGTCCTTTGTGATTTTTGGAAGAACTTTATCATAATTTAGATATTTCTGAGGAGTGGCTCCATGGAAGTAAGGCAAGAAAAGAAGGGAATAGTTGAGTTAAAAGACGATAAGGTGTTTACATGGCCCACCCTGGTTGCTAAAGAATTTTTAGCTGCGATTTTTGTTACGGTAGGGCTGCTGTTTTATTCATATGTTGTGGATGCGCCTTTGAGAGAATTGTCAAATCCTGGACAGGCTGAAAATCCGGCAAAGGCACCGTGGTATTTTTTGGGATTGCAGGAAGTGCTGGTATATTTTGATCCTTGGTATGCCGGCGTGATACTTCCAACCATAATTATTATTGGATTGATCCTCATTCCATATCTGGACAATAACCCAAAAGGGAATGGTTATTATACGTTCAAAGACAGAAAATTTGCTGTAACCACTTTTATTTTTGGGTATGTTTTCTGGTATGTATTGATTTATATTGGTACAGCTCTCAGAGGACCGTTTTGGGCATTTTTCTGGCCTTGGGAGAAATGGACGCATGATTTTCCCACGCCACCTCCATTACACAATTTACCACTACCATTGGGAATTATCCTTTTCGGTGTTTTTTATTTCTTGGGTTTAACACTGCCTGCACTCATGAAAAGAGACTTTTTCCAGAAACTCGGCGTTATTCGATATTCGATTACAATGGGGTTGCTTTTGACCATGATTGGGACAGTGATTAAGATGGTTTTCAGGTTGGCGTTTAATGTCAAATACATCATTGCAACGCCATGGATCAACATATGAGTTCTCTTACTACAGCTAATTTTAGTGTTTCCAGGATAGGTGATATATGAGCGTACAAAGAGTGATCTTTTTTGTTTTGAGCGCCTTGTTCTTTATAGCAACTGCAATATGGCTTAAAGACGAGTTTCATCCAAGATGGGTCGAGTTTCAAAAAAAGTATTATGAAGAACAGGTATTGAAGGTAGAGAAGGAATTTAGTGCTGCCACATCGGCAAAAGAAAAAGAGATGTTGGGGAAGCAATTAGCCTCTTTAAAAAACCCTGTTTATGAAATCAAACAGATTCTCCTGAAAGGGGATTATAGCTGGGCAAAGAGGCAGAATGGAGATAAGGTTGATAGATGTATAACCTGTCATATTGATGAGGAAAAGCTGAAAGCAGCACATCCGAGCGCGAAAGATCTCCCTTTTGATATTTATGGTTGCACCGTGTGTCATGGAGGTATTGGAAGGGCGCTAAACGAGGAGATTGCCCACGAAGGAATGTACTACCATAAGAGACAGATGGAGCTTAGGATTGCCACTGCTGAAACGATGTTTGAGTTTTGGGGCGAACTAGCTACTTTAACGCCGGAAGAAAGTGATCCAACTCTCAGAATAGAAATGGGGGACTTTAAAAAATACAGCATTACCGGTGATAAGGCGATATATGTTGGTAGTCAAAAGTGTCTCAAATGCCATACAGGCTTGACCTCGCCGCATGTCGAGAGATGGCAGAGAATAAAGTTTAAGACATTTGAACATGTAAAAAATGCACCTGACTATATTGCGGGTAATGAGAATTACAGGAAGACTTGTCTAAAATGTCACACAACTGGTTATGACGAGGTAACGGGAAAATATTCTGAAGAGGGAGTTACCTGTGAGGCGTGTCATGGTGCAGGTGAAGTATTCAGTTATTTTATGGAGATAGGAAAGGCTCCGGAAGGGCAAAAAATTGCTAAAGTAGGGACATTCGGAACACCATACAATGTGTGCGGCCCATGTCACCACTCAAGGAACCATGAAATGCGGCTGAAATTTTTCCAACAGAAGGGTGGTTCAGATGAGTGGTTTTTTCCGCAACATACGACGCCGTATAAGACAAGCTTTTCTGAAAAAGGTGAAACAGCAACAAAGTCGCTTCCGAAAATTCAATGAAAAAAGTTTTGACAGTCATCAGAAAATTTATTCAATATAAATTGCTGGTTTTGAGGGGAGGAGACATAAAATGAAATTGTTTAAACTGGGCGCGATTTTACTCGCCGCCCCTTTAACGTTGTGTTGGCAGGTTGGAAGCTTACAAGCTCAGACTGAAACTGGGTTAAAAGAGATGCAAAAGAAGGCTACCAGCTATTACGATATTTTGTATCCCAATGATACCTTGAAAGATTGGTTTACAAATAACGTTGGACTGGAAAAGGGCGCTGGCCCTTGGCAGAACCTATACAAGCCGGTTCCGTTGCAGATGTATTGGTTCCCAGAGAGGCATTATACAAAACCAGATGGAGTCTATTATGATCAATTACTTGAGAGATACAAACCAACGGACTGCGTAAAATGTCATGAGGAGGTAACACCAGGATTTGTGAGAGATTGGGAAGAATCCACTCATGCAAAACCAAAGAAAAATCCCAGATTTGCAGAAAAAACACAACAAATAGAAAAATTAATTGGCAGAGAGCTAAACGAGGTAACCTGTAGTGATTGTCATGGTAAAGATCATAAAGAGCTACATATGCCTACCCCGCAAATTTGTGGTGAGTGCCATCCTCAACAAACCGTCGAATTTATGAGTGAAGCGGAGCGAGGTCGCCCTAACCATATAGAAGGACTGGCGGCAAATGTTATTCCTCCATGGTATCCGGAGATGTTTCGCCGGGGATACTCGGCGGCACAGTTTGGCTGTGATCTCTGCCATGCTACAGATCGATGCAATATTTGTCACACAAGACACAAGTTTGCAGCTTCAGAGGGCAGAAGACCAGAGGCCTGTATGAGCTGCCATATGGGTTTTGATCACCCTGATGCAGAATCTTATGGCGAATCAAAGATGGGATATATTTACCATATGGAAGGAGAACACTGGGATTGGGAAAAACCGCTTGCTGAAGTTGTTCCAGGCAAAGATTATAGGACCCCAACTTGTCAATTCTGTCATTTTGATCAGGGAGATGGAAAATTTGCACATAATCCTGTAACCAAAGGTGTATGGAGGATGGGAACGGTACCACCCAAAGGAATAGATTATAAGTCATCGATAAAAGATTATCCTTATGGCATAGCCCTACCGCCTATGAATGCTAAGCTTGACGTTTACTCTCCTGAAAACAAAAAGAGATCAGACCAGTGGGTCGCAGTTTGCAGTAAGTGCCATAGTCCAAGATTTGCAAGATTATATCGTGAGAACGTAAATGATTTTATGTTTGAGATGTGGAGACTACAAGATAGAGCACAAGCTATATTAGATGATGTTGCGGCAAATGATGCTTTTGATGTTCCCATTAAGCAGAGAGATATCTTCCCGCTTGGAGATGTCCTTGCTGATGCGCTTGGACCTGGGTTGCTAGGGGATGCCGTTTATAAAGCTTTCAAAACCACCGGAGGGAAGGTTCCTGTAATAGGGCCTATTCTTGGATTGTATGGTTTATTCATGACTGGCAAAAACAATCCTTCCGAGATTGAGCTTACTTATGCTAACATGTGGTTTGGTGACAAGGCACATGCTTATAAAGGTGTAGCTCATGGTCAGCAAGATATTGCATGGTGGTATGGCGCTGCTAAGGTATATCAAGGTATCAACAATTTAGAAAGCCAGGCTATAGCGCTTAAGAGAGGAAAAAAAGTCGATGAATTCATGGCTGCAAAGAACAGAAAGAACGTTGCTGGTGTTATTGGAACCATTGTGGGTATCGTTGCCGTGATCATGTTCGGTGCTACTCTATGGAAAAAGAAACGAGAGAATCGTCAGCAGTAGTTGATTTTATTAAATGCCAAATACTAAACAGGAACAAAAAGGCATCTTGTAAAAGATGCCTTTTTTGTTTACTGAATAGATATGCATTTTTAAATGTGTTTAGGAGAAATATATGTTGAGCGAGATTAAGGAGTATACGTTAAGTTCGTTACAATTCGGCGCATTTCCGTATAATTTTAGAAATGATAGTGATGCTTACAAAAACTCCAGGGTAATTGTCCTTGGGGTACCTTTTGATGGAACTGCTACCTATCAATCAGGAACTAAAATGGGTCCCAATGCGATATTAAACGCTTCGGTCAATATAGAGCCGTACGATGACGAATTGGGCGAGATATATACGACAGGAATTTTTACTGTTGGCACGCTTAACATAGAGGAAATACATACAGACCCAAAAAAAGTCATTGATGCACTGTATCATACGGGAAAGAAGATTGTAAAAGATAATAAATTCCTGATTACTTTAGGCGGGGAACATTCTCTCTCACAGGGAGTAATAAGAGCTTATAAAGAGAAATATAAGAAGTTATCAGTGCTCCAATTAGATGCACATCTGGATTTAATGCAACATTTTGGTGGAACCCGATATAGCCATGCAAGCGTATCAAGGAGGGTTGTTGAAGACTTGAAATGCAAGGTTACCAGTTTTGGTGTAAGGGTAGTATCACGGGAAGAACTGGAATTCATTAAAATGAAAAAAGGTTTTGTATCTGTATTCTATGCAAAAGACATTTATGATAATGATGACTGGCATGATCAGGCCATTGAAACTCTGGAGGATAACGTATACATTACATTAGATGTAGATGGATTAGATGTCTCTATTATGCCCGCAACTGGCACGCCAGTGCCAGGCGGTTTAGGATGGTATCGTACAATAGACTTTTTACGCAAGGTATACAAAACTCGGAAGGTAGTGGGAATGGATGTGGTTGAATTGAAACCTAATCCGGGGAACGAGGCCCCGAATTTTCTCGTTGCAAATCTTATTTATAAGAATATAGGATTTTATAATAAATACACACTGGCACAATAACTATTTCTGCTAATTGCCCGACACAACTAATTGCTGTAACATACAAGGAATACGGAGAGCGTAAATGTTGTTATTTGAGGAGAAACGGAATGCCGGGTAGAAAGAAGGTTAAAAAGGACAGACTCATGTTGAGACAGAACATAAGCACAGCAATGTTCGCGGTGGTCTTTTTATCGATATTTTGCAGTATAACAGGTTGTGGAAACAAAGCAAGCTATTATAATAAACAAGGACTTTTTTTCTATAACAAGGGCAAGTATTCTGAGGCAATTGAAGAATTCAAAAAAGCGTTGGAACAGAATCCCAACAATTATGAAACTTATTTTAATTTAGGTATCGTTTACTATGCAAAAAATATGGTTGACGAATCAATTACAGAACTGAAAAAAGCAATAGCCATAGATCCTGATGAGCCGAAGGCGCATTATAATATTGCATTTGCTTATGTGGCAAAGGAACAGGTTCCGGAAGCACTTTCTGAGTATCAAAAAGCGATTGAGTTGTTTGCAGCACGCAAAGATAAAAAAGAAGCAGAGGGATACCTTTATATGGCAGTTGCTTATAGTCTAATAGAAAAAAACGAAGACGCACTTGCTGCTTGTAAGAAGGCACTTGAAATTAATCCGGAACTGGAAGATGCCCATTACTTCTTGGGAGTCTGTTATTACAAAAAGAACATGATTGATGATGCTATCGAAAAGTTTAAAAAAGTTATCCAGTTGAACCCAAAATCTGAAAAAGCGCATAATCTTCTTTTTAACATTTATGATACACTGGATAGAACAGAAGATGCTATAGAAGAGGACCGAATATTGAAGCAGATTGCACGGGAACGGATGGAACAGCGATGAGCATTCAAAAGATACCCTCAAAGAACGTGATTAAAAATACCCTACGAAGCGCTTGCCATAGGAACAGAAGCGATAAAGCACTATCAGGAACAGGTTGTTATACCGGCCACTTGACCTGGTTGTACTCGAAAGTCAGGAAATCAGCCGTATTATTCATGTCTCGTTAATGACAGCAGAGACTATTTTTGTACCACCGCGATAATAATAAGATGGTTCTTGCATCTCGTGCAAGGCGGTTGATAAGGGGCATAGTAGTGACGAATCGAAGCAGTTAAATAAACCGAAAAATGAAATTGGAGGACAGAAGAAGTGGAAAAGGACATTGCAAGAATTGTGATTAATGAAGAACAGATTCGAAATAAACTCCTTGAATTATCAAAGACGTTGATGCATGATTACAAAGACAAGGAGTGGACTGTTATTGCGATACTGAACGGAAGCCTTGTGTTTCTTGCTGATCTGATACGTTTGCTTCCTTCCCCTATCAGACTGGATACCGTCGATGCTGCTACGTATGGGGAATCGACCTTTCCACAGGAAGAGACCCGGGTCATACGTCAATTTAAGACAGATATAGAAGGTAAGCACGTATTAATTGTCGATGATATTGTTGACACAGGAAGCACCTTGAAAAGGGTACTGGAAGATATTAAAAAATACAACCCAAAAACCCTTAAGAGTTGTGTCCTTTTGAATCGGGCAGGCAGGAGACGATACAAAGTTCGTCCCGAGTATTGTTGTTTTGATATTGGGGATGACTATGTTGTCGGTTATGGACTAGACTACAATAACAAATATCGAAATCTGCCGTTTATCGCCGTGCTAAAAGATGAGTGCTATCGTCGGTAAGGTTTTATATTTCCTATCGCAACAAAACTGCACTAAAATGAATTTATCTACGATGATATACGGTGCACAAAAAAAGCCTAAATTATTTTTGCCCTTTATGCCTTTGTGGTTTGAAAGAAATTACAATACAAGAGGTAGATTTTTTTGAAGGCTATTCCTGACCATTTGTCAGGAAGTCATCGGGATTAATTACGGCGTTTTCCCGGGATTTCGAGGTTCAAATTTGACGTTCCGATAAGTTATGGTGTTGAACTGATTAAATCGGTATCATTAAGCAAAAAGGACCAAATTAATGAAATATACATTTCCTTCTTTTTTTACGAAAAATAAAGAAATGAGTAATGAGAAGGTGATTATCCGGAGATTAATGGGGATTTTTTATGCGGTTTTTCATGTGTTTATGTTGTGCTTGCTTTGTAGTTCATCACACGCACACTCCGATGGATCACCTATTGCTTGTCTTGGTGCAGGCATTGACAAATACAATTGGAATATGTATGCGCCAAGAAGCACATTTACCTGTGGTAATTTAGGATGTCATTATCAGTATCCCATTGATATAGGCAAAGCTAAATTAAAACTATTTGTAATAAACCAGTGCGAACCAGGACAAATTGTTGATATTCTGGTGTCCTTTGAAAAAGCAACTACTGAATTCCACGGTTTTGAAATTACAGCGAATGACAGGTATTATAATCAAATAGTAGGTACCTTCATTAATCCTCACAAAGACGAAGACCTACAGGTAATCGGGAATGGGCTCTTCGTAACTCACACGAAAAAAGGAACACAGCGGAATTTCTGGCATGTAAAATGGCAGGCGCCTTCGGCGGATTTCCTGGTACAGAACCCTGTAAGGTTTTATGCTTTGGGAGTTGAAGCAAATAACGACGGGACTGCTATGGGTGATTATATATATAAGGCAACGAGGCTCATTGAAGTGGTGCCAAAGATAAAGATACCGAAATCAGTAAAGCAAGAACAAGTCCATGCAATACCGAAGGAGTAGTATGATGAAATTAAAACTTTTACTTTTAGGGCTATTGCTTGCCCTCTCTATAACCAGGATAGCGGGCGCCTCCCAGCTTGACTTTACATGGGGTACTCCCAAGACGTACGTGCATAATAAAGGGACTGACGGGGAGATTATATACCTCATATGGTTCTATAATTTAGGAAATACAATCGAAAAACCTATCTTGGTCCCCATTGAAATACTTTTGATGACGGATACTGGAGAGAAATATCTGGATGCTTATTATCCGGAAATTATGGAACATGTGGGTAAACTAGATGATGAGTATAAAGAGGGAAAGAAATATCAATATGTGGCAATTGCAAAAGGGGAGCTGGCTCCTAAGACGACTAAACATTGTGTGGCAATGTTTGAGGACGTAGACCCTAAGGCAAAACGCCTCGATATCTTTGTAACGGGCATTTCTCATTTCTTTTTCTGGCGATGGAGAAAGGTGGATTATTCTTACAAGATCACCTACGAAAAAGAGTTGGATCACTGGAAATTAATAGAGCATGGGATGTCCAAAGACGCATCTCACCGTTCGTATGAGTTTGAAACAAAGGGTTGGTAATTTTCAAAACCTGAGAGCTTTGATTCATTATAAAGTGTCTGAACGAAATTTACACGTCTGACATTCTTCTAATCGTAGTGTTCGCATACTGGTGATCATTTTGCGGTAAAGCCTTATGGGTTGGATAAATGTTTCTATTGGCAGGCATAAAATTATTTTTTAGGCGAATCTTTTTTAGGAATATTGCTCAGTGGATTAATTACCGGGGAATGTCCGGACCTGTTATCATGGTCTGCGCCGCACTCTTCGTGGGTATTACCAGCGGTTCTGGTGTATTGCTCTTTAAAAAGATGATTAACCTGATACATGGGGGTGTTTTCAGTGGTTTTGGGTACACCTTGTTATTTTTTGGCCATTGGGCATTTTTGCTTGTGCCTGTTATCCCTCTTATGGGTGGACTTATCGTCGGATTGATTGTTCATTTTTTCATACGTGGAGATCGCTATCATGGCGTAGCTGGTGTAATGGAAGCTGTCGCATTAGCAGGAGGAAGGCTTTATTATCGGCTTTTACCGGCAAAAACAATTGCTGCATCACTCTCTATTGGCACTGGTGCATCTGTCGGGCCAGAAGATCCTTCAGTGCAAATTGGATCGAATCTTGGCTCAATGTTCGGGCAGCTCTTGCGTTTTTCTGATGATCGGATACGTGTACTTGTTGCGGCGGGTGCAGCCGGTGGAATTGCCGCTGCCTTCAATGCGCCAATTGCCAGTGTCTTTTTTGCACTCGAAATAGTTATCGGAGAATTAAGCAGCAAGGCGTTTGGTGTTATAGCCCTGGCGGCAGTGGTGTCGGCAGTATTCACACAGGCCATTTCCGGCCCGGAGCCAGCATTCCACGTTCCTGCATATGCATTTTATTCGGTATGGGAACTACCGTTATATTTAGGTTTGGGAGTAATGTCCGGACCCATTTCGGCAATATACGTTCGTTTCCTGTACGCTGCCCGAGATATTTTTGACCGCTGGCAGATTCCCCGTTGGATAAAGACAGCATTTGCCGGTCTAATTGTTGGTCTTGTGGGGATTTATCTGCCTCAGATATTTGGCGTGGGATACGAAACGATCGAAAAGATTCTCAATGTAAACTCTTTAACATTAAGCTTTTTGCTCCTGTTGCTGATGGCCAAGCTTATCCTGACTCCGCTAAGTATTGGAGGCGGTTTTTTTGGCGGTGTTTTTGCCCCATCACTTTTCCTGGGTGCAACATCCGGAGGCGCTTATGGACTCATTGTTCAGCAGCTTTTCCCGTCACTTAATATTGCACCGCCTGCGTTTGCAATGGTGGGAATGGCATCCGTTCTTGCTGGCGCCGTACACGCACCACTCACAGCGATAATCCTCCTCTTTGAAATGACCCATGATTATAGGATTATTTTACCTTTAATGTTCGCCGTTACGGTCAGCCTCTTTATTTCCCGGCATTTACAAAACGATTCTGTATATACCTATGGACTGACGCGGAAAGGTATACGCCTCGAACACGGACGCGTTGTGGATGTACTGGAATCAATTACGGTTGGAGAAATTATGGAGCAGGAGGTCGTTACGCTGCATGAAACCGATTCGTTAACTGAGGCAATCAATATACTCCACCGGACGCGACACCACGGCTTACCTGTACTAAACGAGGCCGGAGAACTCTCTGGAATTCTTACCATACAGGATATTGAACGTATACAGAATGACATTTCCGCCAAAAATTTCACTGTAGGTGAAAGTTGTACGCGAGATTTACTTATCGCAAGACCTGACGAAACGATTGGCGCGGCATTACGTCGTATGGGAGGGCGTGATTTGGACAGTTTGCCGGTTGTATTGCGGAACAATCCTCTTTGTTTAATAGGCTTGTTGAGCAGTACAGACATAGTGCGTGCTTACGACCTCGCATTAACCCGCCGCGAGCAAACCAGGCATCGTATCCATCAAGCACACCTCAGTGACGCCAGTGATGTAAATGTTGAAAGAGTTACGGTTGAGTCCGGTTCTCCTTGCGCAAACAAACATATTCGTGAAGTAGTATGGCCCAGGGAATCAATCATCGCAACTGTCAGAAGAGGCAGAGAAATCTTTATCCCGGATGGTGATACCATCTTAAAAGTGGGCGATGTGTTGGTGGTTGTAGCGGATATCGAAATACGCGAACAAGTTCAACGACTTTGTTCGCCGGTGAAAATCGCTTAATAGGGGGTTTTACTATAAGACCAAAAGTTCAAACCCAATGAAATTGATGTATATTTCTAAATATTTACAAATAAATAATATCTTAACCAAATATAAGCGGTCGATATGAGAAGCGTTTCTATGGTGATCGGTATTGCGTAAATAAGAAATTTTTTGAACGATATCGGATATCCCGCCTTTTCCGAAAGGCCAATAGTTATAACATTGGCAGACGCCCCAACAGGGGTACCGTTTCCACCAAGACAAGCCCCCAGCGCCAGCGACCACCACACAGGCATAAGTGTTGAATGCTGAAGCACCGACTTAACATCCGTTCCCTGAGGTAATACTGCATGCGCCGTGTCTATAACAAGGGGAATCATGCTTGCCACAAAAGGGATATTGTCGATAACCGCTGAACTAATAGCCGAAAACCATAAGGTAGTAATCGCCGTAACAAACATATTTTCTGCGCTTGGTTTTGTCAACGAAATCATGCCTTCTGAAAGTTTTGAAATCAGGCCTACCTTAACGACACCCCCCACAATAATAAAGAGACCAATAAAAAAGAAGAGTGTTGGCCATTCCAGTTCCCTGAGTACCTGATGCGGGTCTTCCTTTGATATGATGAGAAGGACTGCGGCTCCGAGAATGGCAATCGTTGCTGGCTCATAATGAAATATCCCATGAGTAACAAATCCCAGGATGACTATTCCAAGCACACTTAGTGACTTTATTAACAGAATAGGATTTTTTATAAGAGTATATTCGTCTATGGAAAGTATCTTTTGTCGGGATTCCTCTTTAATGAAAAGTTTTTTGTGAAAGAGGACTTTTACGGTCAGGATAAAGAATGAAAAAACAAAAAAGATTGCCGGGGCCACATGATAGATAAAATCCATAAAAGTAAGTTGCACCTTGCTGGCAATCATAATATTTGGCGGATCACCAATGAGTGTCGCCGTACCGCCTATGTTGGAGGCCATAACTTCCGAGATAAGGAAAGGAAACGGGTCTAGCTCCAATTCGTCAGCAATGAAAAGGGTAACGGGAACAAGGAGCAAAACGGTTGTTACGTTGTCCAAAAAGGCGGAAAAGGTTGCGGTAATAAAGGCGAAAAGGACGAGGATTTGGAAAGGATTCCCTTTCGACAGTTTTGCTGATTTTACCGCCAGGAATTGAAAAACACCTGTTTTGCTGAGGATATTGACGATAATCATCATGCCAATAAGTAAAAAGATAACATTATAATCTACGGCGTACTTTACATCGTAAAAGGCCTCATATTGACTAACCACCTTAAGTGTCATCATCAAGCCGGCGCCAATGAGAGCAACCTTTGTCTTATCGAGCTTTTCAGAGACAATTAATCCATAGGATAGAATAAAGATAGCGGTGGCAATCCAGAAGTCCATGACTATATTTCCCTCTTTCGTAAAGACTTAAAATAGGTTTGCATTAACACTCCGAAAGGATTTTTGTTATATGCTTTATCAGGGTTAGGCGCGACACAATTCCTATGACTTTCCCTTCCTTCACGACAGGAAGAGTATGTACCCTGTTGACAACCATAAGCGCAGCGGCCTTAATAATAGTATCCTCTTCACTTACAATAATAGTCGTCTTTGACATAATCTCGCGAATAGTTAAATTTTTACTAGCTATGCATTTTCTCTCAAAATAATTTGCATCCATTACCGAGATAAGGGATTCATCGACACTTGCATACTTGGGAATAAGGACCTTTATAATGTCACCTTCAGTTACAATGCCAACCAGCTTCTCTTCATTATCGACAACAAAGACGACGTGATATTTAACTGCATCCAGTACTTTTATGAGATGTTCAAAGGTATCGGAGGTACGTATAAGATTCGGCGACGGGTCCATAATATCTTTTATTTTCATAACCTTATGTTCCTTGTAAAAATCTGATAATTTTTTTATTCCATAATCTCTTTGTGACATATCGTATGTTTTTACTTTTTTTATTAAGGATCGAAATACTATAATACCATTTCAAATATAGTACTTTCAACAAATCAATAAGGTGATTAGATTAAGGCTGCGTCATTTCTCTCAGCAAAAATTATTTGAAAGCCAGCGGTCTTATGATACGATTATGGCTATGAAAGGCGTTATAATTGCTATTCACGGAGATGTTGTTGAGATCGAGTTCAGCGGAGAACTTCCCAATATCAGTGATTCTCTCGTTGTAACGGAAACGGACGGGACAAATATTATTCTCGAGGTTCATGACCACATGAGCAGCACCGTTGTAAAGGCTATTGCGCTCGGATACACGCAGGGCATGAAAAGAGGCATGGTTGTTGTCCCCTCAGGCAGTTCTCTAAAAATTCCTGTCGGCAAGAATTGCCTGGGGAGGGCATTCAATGTCTTTGGAGAACCGATAGACGGCAAGCTCCCGCTTGAACAGAGTAAATTGATACCAATTCATAAAATGCCTCCTGCACTGACGGATCAAATACCAGCTTCGGGCATCCTTGAAACCGGCATAAAAATTATCGACCTCCTGTCTCCATTTCCCAGAGGTGGTAAAATCGGTCTTTTTGGAGGAGCTGGAGTTGGAAAGACGGTACTGCTCATGGAATTCATCTATAAAATAGCAAAAGTTTACTCGGGAATATCCATTTTTTGCGGTGTTGGAGAGAGGATGCGAGAAGGTCATGAACTCTGGAAAGAAATGGAAAGGCAGGACATCATCAACAATGCAATACTCGTATTTGGCCAGATGTGCGAATCTCCGGGTATAAGATTTCGGACGCCTTTAACAGCAGTTACCCTGGCAGAATTCTTCCGGGACGAAATAGGAAGTGACATTCTTTTTTTGATGGACAATATCTACCGCTTTGTTCAGGCAGGAAATGAAGTTTCTGTCCTTTTGGGAAGACTCTCTTCGCGAGTGGGTTACCAGCCGACGCTTCTTTCAGAACTTGCCGAGGTTGAGGAAAGAATTGTGTCAACACAGAGGGGTTCTATTACTTCTATTCAGGCGATATATGTACCGGCAGATGACATAACTGACCCGGCTGTCGCAAGCATCTTTCCCCATCTCGACACAACAGTTGTTCTTTCGCGGGATATTGCAGCGAAAGGGCTTTATCCAGCCATTGATCCGATGCTTTCGACTTCAAAATTTCTCAGTCCTGAAGACGTTGGTAAAAGGCATTATGAAATCTCACGAAGCGTAAAAGAGCACCTCTCCCGATATAAAGAACTCCTCGATATTATAGCCATGCTCGGCATTGAAGAGCTTTCCCCCACAGACAGACTCATTGTGAAAAGGGCAAGGAAACTTGAGATGTTCCTCACACAGCCATTTTTCCTCACGAAAGAATTTACCGGGAGAGAGGGGAAACATGTTTCAATCGCCAAGACCATTGATGGTTGTGAAATGATAGTGTCTGGAAAAATGGACGACACGCCAGAGAATGCTTTTTTCATGATCGGGGATATTGGGGAAATACAATGAATAATTCAGCATTTAAATTAAAAATTGTAACTCCTGCAAAAATCATGGAGAGAGACATAACCTACATCAGACTGAAAGATAGTACGGGTTTTTTCGGTATTTTGAAAGGTCATACAAATTTTTTGGCTGTATTGGTACCTTCTCTTTGCTATTACACGGATGAGTATGGCAAAGAGATGTTTCTTGCAGTGAATGGTGGAATACTATGCATAAGAGAGGGAATAGCGACTATCACATCGAAAGAAGTTTTTGAAAGTGATAATGCTGAAAAACTCGCAGAGATTATTGAAAATACCCTTGCTAAACGAGACAAAGCAGAGATGAGCTTTCGCGAAATGTTTGAGGGGATTGAAAGGTCATTTATGGAAAAGACCATAAAATTGGCAAAAGGAAACCTTTAATGGAAAATAATAAATTTTCTGGGGATATCAAAAAATCTGCCAAGGAATTGTTAAATGCCAGAAAAGAAAAGTCAAATTTCTGGCGCTATGCTAACGTTCTTGGTGTTGGAGGATGGGTTTTTGTTATCCCGGTAGTCGGGGGGGCATACCTTGGAAGATATCTGGACAAAAAAATGCACGGCGAAGGCATTTCATGGACAATAACTCTTATTATGATTGGCATCGTTGTCGGTAGTTATAACGTCTGGTATTTGTTTTTCAGGGAACGTCAGTCATGAAGATATTTAATGTCTTTCCAGAAACAATTTTTACCGTTGGTCCTGTCCATATTACCGATACAGTTATTAACACATGGCTTGTCATGATAGCCGTAATACTAATATGCTATCTTGCAACGCGGAAGCTTTCCATTAAACCTTCTTTTTCTCAGGAGATCATAGAAGCGATTTTTGAGGCCATTGAGAATACAATTAAAGATATACTGCCTGTGGATCCCTGGCTAGTTATTCCTGTGGTAGGCACCTTGTGGATATTTATTGGTTTCTCTAATCTGGCGGGGTTAGTTCCTGGAATGAAGACTCCTACCGCAGACATCAACACCACCTTTGCATTTGCATTAATATCTTTTTCAATGACTCACGTTTTTGGTATAGTGACACAAGGGGTGAAAGGATATCTCAGGCACTATAAAGAACCAACGTGGCTATTACTCCCTTTTCACCTTATAGCAGAGGTTACAAGGACTGTTGCACTAGCTGTAAGACTTTTTGGAAACATGTTGAGTGGCGATATGATCGCGGTAATACTCCTCGGGATAGTCGGATTATTGGTGCCTATCCCGTTTAGTTTATTGCATATTCTTATCAGCCTTATTCAGGCATATATATTTGGCGTTTTAACTCTGGTTTTTATTGCAGGCGGTATTGGAACAAAATCTTAATCAAGGAGGAGATATGATATGGATGCAAAAACTGTTGTTGTTTCCGTTTCTATAATTGCTGCTGCCCTTGTCATGGCCATTGGAGGCTATGGACCTGCAAGGGCACTGGGTAGTGCACTTACGGAGGCGCTTGATGCAATAGCCAGACAACCCGAAGCGTCTGATAAGGTCATGAGGGCGCTTTTTGTCGGAATGGCCTTGATTGAATCTATTGCCATATATGCTTTTGTGATTGCATTAATTATCCTTTTTGCCAATCCTCTCGTAGGATATATCACGAAAGAGGTTCACCCCAATCGCAATGTACATTATCAGACAATACCGCAACCGCGTCAAGGATTGCAAGAATCACCAGAGACACTGCAGGTAAAATTGCCGAATACATTGCCACACTGGAAGGTGCGAACAACCATATAAAAGTAAAAGGCGAACTGTCAGCCGTAATGGCCTGTAAGTATTAGCTTTTACGGCTTTTTTATTTTTTAATTTTGAGGTGAATGCTCCTTTTAAGATGAAAATTGACATCTGGACACTCCTATTTCAAATAATAAACTTTGTTGTCTTGCTCTTTATCCTCAGGCGAATTTTATACAAGCCAGTACGTGATATTATTGAAAAGCGGCGGGGGATTGTAGCAAAGACTGTCGAGGATGCTGAAAAGACAAAGAAAGAGGCGCTTGAGCTTAGGGAAAAACAACAAGAAGAGTTGAAAAAACTAAATGAAATGAAAGACCACATATTCGAACAGGCGCGAGAAGAAGCCCTTAAAGATAGTAATAAAATACTCCTGGAAGCAAAGGAAGAAGCCACCAAGTTAATCGAAAAAGAAAAAGCCCTGTTTGATGTGGAAAAAAAGAGCATAGAGTCACAACTGAAAGCCAAGTGCGTAGAGATTTCCTCTATTTTTGCATCAAATCTTTTAAAAGACATTTCGGATAAAGAACTCCATATGGCAATAGTGAGAAAGTTCATTAAGGAAAACGAGAAAATTGTTTCTGATATTTCCAAAATGAAAGAAATAACGGGGTTACTCACCATAGACATCGTTACCGCATATCCACTATCGACGGAAGATATAAAATCGTTTCGGGATGTCCTCGAGGCACGCATTTCAAGGAAAGTAAATATTAATACAACTATTGATGAGGCCCTTATTGCAGGTATAAAGATAAAAGCGTTCGATACAATTTATGACGCTTCACTTGCAGGCCAAATAAATGTACTCGCTTCGAGACTAAAAGAAACCACATAGATGGAAAAAGAATTCAGCGTCTTTTTAGAAAAAACAAAGGAAAAAGCAAACACCACCAGATTCTCCATTGAAATTACCGAGGAAGGTAAGGTACTCTCCGTAGGAGATGGTATCGTACACCTCGCTGGCCTGAGGGATGCAAAGCTTTATGAGCTGATAAAGTTTGCAAATGGCAATGAGGGGATTGTATTCGATCTCGATGTTGATAGCATTGGAGTTGTGCTGCTTACCGGACGCGATGGGATACGGGCGGGTGATACGGCATACAAGACAGAACGGATTGCCTCAGTAAATGTATGTGAAGGGCTTTTGGGAAGGGTATTAGATGCCCTCGGTACTCCCATTGATAACGGGCCGAAACTAGGGCAAACGATGTCCTACCCGGTAGAAAGAGAAGCCCCCTCCCTGTTACAGAGAGACTTTATTACCGAACCCCTTTATACGGGCATTAAAGTCATTGACTCTATGCTTGCCATTGGAAAGGGACAACGGGAATTGATCATCGGCGATACTGCAACCGGCAAGACATCAATAGCCCTCGATACCATCATTAATCAAAAAAACTCCCATGTAATTTCTATTTATGTAGTCATCGGGCAGAAAAAATCTCACATATTAAAAATCATTGAAGAAATAAAAAAATACGGTGATTTCACGAAGACCATATTTGTAATTGCAGATGCATCAAACTCCCTGGGCCTTCAATTCATTGCCCCATACAGTGCCACAGCCATTGCCGAGTACTTCCTTGAGAAGGGGAGGGATGTCTTAATTATCTATGATGACTTCACAAAACATGCCGATGCGTATCGGTCACTGAGCCTTTTATTGAAGAGACCGCCTGGCAGAGAGGCTTATCCGGGTGATATATTTTTTATCCACTCCAGATTACTTGAAAGGGCAGCGAAACTGAACCAAAAGAATGGGGGCGGATCTATTACAGCACTCCCGATTGTTGAAACACAGCAGGGCAGAATCTCATCTTATATTCCTACAAACATTATTTCCATAACAGACGGCCAAATATATTTAGATACCTTGCTGTTTAACAAAGGTATCAGACCGGCTGTGGATGTCAGTAAATCGGTATCACGGATAGGGGGGAAGGCACAGGTGGAAGCAATGAAAGCCGTTGCCGAAAGGTTGAAAATAGACTATTCAAGATTTATGGAAGTAGAGGTATTTACGAAATTCGGGGCGCATCTGGAGGAAGAGACTGCAAAACTCATCAACCGTGGTGAACGATTAAGAGAAATCCTCAAACAGCCACAGTTCCATCCATTCTCCCTTGAAGATGAGGTATTAACCTTCCTCATTTTAGAGTCAGGCGTACTCGATACAGTGCCAATTGCTTCCGTAGATAAAGTTTGCCGGGAAATAATCGGCAAGGCAAAAACAACATTCCCGGAAATTATAAGGCGCATACATCAAGAGGGTTTGCTGGGGAAAAAGGACTTGGAAACCTTAAAAATGTTCATAGAAAAAGAAAGGGTTTAGGCTTGCCTTCTTCTATCGATCTTGAAAAAAAGAGGAGGTCTCTCTATACCATCGAAGATATCGTCGGCGCAATGAAGGCATACGCCGGTGTTACGATCAGAAGGACCGATGATCTGGTGCAGAATATACGGGCTTACGAAAATAATCTGCTTTTAGCTATGGCAGATATTATAGCACACTACCCGGAGATATCTTTAAAGGAACAGAACAAAGGGAAGCGGATCCTCACAGCCTTCGGATCATCACAGGGATTATGCGGCCCTTTTAATGAAAAAATGGTTGATGCCGTTTCCCGGTTAGCTACCGGCAATGATATCCTGTTTATTATCGGAAAGAGGCTGAAATCGTCTCTGGAATTGAAACATATAACATACGAAGATTTTAGTGACTCCGTTGCAAGTATCAACGGCATACAATCGGCTTTGAAAGAAACGGTTTCGAAAATAATGAATATCTACAGAAAGGAAGAGTACTATAATCTCACCCTCATCTTCACCAATATCTTTGAGAAAAAAGCCGAGATCTCAGTGGAACAAATCCTCCCGCCCGATATTCAGAAAGTACGCGCTTTAAACCCAACCAAGGTAGCACCATTTACCTATCTTGAAACAAAGAAGATCTTTGAGAAAATCATGGAAGAATTATTATTCATCTGCCTTTACAGGGGATATATGGAATCACTCAGGAGTGAGAACTGGTACCGATTGAGGAGCATGGAAGGCGCTTCAGAATCCCTGAAAAGACAGCTATCTGACCTTAATTCCATGCAGATGTATGCCCGGCAGGAAGAAATCACGGAAGAGATGCTCGAGATCCTGGGAAGCGGGATGTTTTATGGAAAATAAATACCCAGCACGAATAAGCAGGAACGTGTAGCGCAGGTACGTATCATCCGTCTAATCTCACACCAAAATCCCAGACAAACACTGAGAATATAGTCCCCACGAATAGTGAGCATTCATCAGAATGCTCAAGATAAAAAAACCCGCTCATGGTGAGCTTGTCGAACCATGAGCATACATTACCCACCAATCATGTCTAAGGAAACTACCAGCAGACCGGAAAACATATAACACCAACAAAAAAAAAGCTGTCATTTCGAAGAAGCAGCACGACTGAGAAATCCTTGTTTTGACAGAAAAGGAGACATCGTAAGATTCCTCGTGTTACTCGGAAAGACAAGTACACAATGTCAACTTATTTAATTTGATCATTATAAATCAATGATGTCATATCATCACCTAAAACTTCACATATCCCTTTTCTTCAAGATGCTTTATTATTGCCCTCGTAGATTCTTCTATGGACAGTTTTGCTGTATCAATGGTTAACTCAGGTTTTAAAGGTTCTTCATACGGGGCGGATATGCCGGTAAATTCTTTTACCTCACCGGCACGTGCCTTTTTGTACAGCCCTTTTGTATCGCGTTGTTCACAAACTTCTAAAGGGCATTTTATATAGACCTCTATAAATTCCCCATCCTTGAGCAGTTTCCTGGCATTATCCCTGTCCTGTCTGTAAGGTGATATGAACGCCGTTATGGTTATTATATTCGCATCGGTAAAGAGCTTTGCAACCTCACCAATGCGGCGTATATTCTCGGTGCGGTCTTCTGGTGAGAAGCCAAGGTTTTTATTCAGGCCGTGACGTATATTATCGCCGTCAAGGATATATGCCTGATGCCCATTTTCAATGAGGGCATGTTCCAGTTCAACAGCAATAGTTGACTTTCCAGAACCTGACAGCCCTGTAAGCCATATAGTTACACCCTTTTGTTTCATCAACCTTGTCCTGTCTTCCTTCGTAATCTTGCCTTGATGCCATTTAATATTGGTAGCCTTTTGTACAGTCATGTTCTCTCCTTGAATCGAATTAATAAGAAATTTATTTTTTGAGTTTCATACTTTATAAGAAGTAATACAAGAATGCAAATTATTTTTTAACATTTTATTATTGATTAACCATGTTTTCCGTGATAAAACCGCGTGCTGGAATGGCATAAGTAAGGGCGAAGCATTTGCCGCAACTGGCGCAAATATATTCATCTTGCATTCCGGCGAATGCTACGCATCTACCTTTTGAAAAAATAAAAAATTACGAAAATTTATAAAAAAAGGGCTAATATGCTCGTGTCAGTAATCGCCGCCATGGCATCGAATCGTATAATTGGGGATCGGGGGTTTACACCGTGGAAAATCCCTGGCGAATTGCGTAGATTTAAAAGCATCACAATTGGCCATACATTGATCATGGGACGGAAGACGTACGAATCTATTGGCCATCCGCTTCCACTAAGAACAAACATTATAGTTACACGTCAAACACACTACCATGCGACCGGATGCCTCATTGCTAATGATTTCACGTCGGCATTGGAACTATGTCCTGCAAACGAAAATGAAGTGTTTGTTTGTGGCGGAGGTCAATTATACGAGATGGCGCTTCCCATAACAGACCGGATCTATTTGTCAGTTATCCACAAAGAAATATCGGGAGATGTCTACTTCCCGGAGTTTTCTTTATCCCGGTTCCGCAAGATAAGATCGGAATATGTTGAAGATGTACTCCCTTACACATTTTCGATCTACGAGCGTATTGACTGCTGATGATAATCGATTTAATCAAGATGGATTTTAACAATTATGAGAGCCATTCGTTCTTGATATGCAATTAATGGCGGGAGCGTGTGGGAATCGAACCCACCTATCCCGCTAAAAACGGGACAGACCGGATTTGAAGTCCGTCGCCGACACCAGCCGACATGCACTCCCAGAGATCAATTAATGAAGATTATGCAAAATAACAAGACCACAGAAAGAACAATTTTACCGTGAGATTGGAGTATCCGCCGTCTCAAGTGATGTGATAATGTCCTTTGGTGACAGCACACCGCCTGAAAAGAGGGCTTTAAATGCCTCTTCTACGGTAAGGTTCGTATCAGTAACAGCCTCTTCTTTGGTAAATATTAAAAATCCCGTGGTCGGGTTTGGTGTGGTCGGTATAAATACACTGATAAATTTTTTTTCATTATTGTACTGTGTAGCGCCGGTTACGAATCCAATAGATTTTGTGCCTTCCTTTGGGAAATCTATCAGGACTACGCGCTTAAATGACTGTTTGCCGGGTAAAGTTACTGCCTGAATAACTTGTTTCACCGATGAATAGATGTTTTTAATAACAGGGGTTTTTGTTAAGAGATTTTCAAAATAGTCAATAATAGCCTTGCCTATGAAATTGGCTGCGAAGATACCTAAGAAATATAATGCGACAAAGGTGAGGATGAGTCCAAAAAAGGTGATAAAAAATTCATCGGCAGAAGTCTTTGGTAATGAAACTCCATAAAATTGCAACACCTTTTTGATAATGGGGGCAAGCATACCCCCAACAAAGCTGAGAAGAAATTTTACAACAAAAAAGGTCACATAAACAGGGAGGATTAATAGTAAGCCCGTTAGTATCCTTTTCCTGACGTCTTTTTTGAATTGTGTGAATATTCCATCCTCGTTTTTTTTCATAATTTCCCAACAGCCCAAAAGTGACTTGACTTCCATACAAAGGCCATAACACCGGCCAATATAAAATTAAAATCGGCGATAGCTTCAAGCAACAAACCTTCAGCTACTATACGTTGCAAAAACAGATATTGATAACCACCGGCAAAAGCAACGCAAGCAAGTAAATAGTATCCCAGTGAGCTTGTCCATCCAAGGACAGGGCTCAGTAACAATAAAATCGCTATTGATACGGTAATAATAATAAGGATCGCCTTTGTTCGCTCTTTACCGATTGCAATGGGAATCGTCTCTTTCCCCATGATACGATCGCCCTGAATATCTCGTATGTCAAGGACTGCTGCCCTGATAAACGCAAGACTGCATGCAAAAGAAATAGCAATGGCAAGCGATGGCGTAAAAGAGATATTTGCTCCAAGGAACGGAATCAACGCCGTGCTAACAGCCCACGCAATACTGTAAAAGATTTCTTTCGATCCGGGTATCTGTTCAAGGCTTCTATACCTGATAATACGGGAAAGATTCTTTGGTAGTATCTCTAACCGATAAAATATGCCAAAGAGACTTGCAAGAAAGACACAGAAGAAGATTGACTTGCTGAGGAGAAATCCCAGGACGAAAGACGCCACTGCTCCCGTAATACCGAGGATAACGAAAAGAGTTTGTTTCTTATCATAAACTTTTGCTCTTGCCGGCTCGTTAATTGCTACAGCTTCTTTGTTGGCAAAATGATTCAGGACTTGCATGGAAAATATGAATAGTGACGCAATTAAACAAAAACTTAATCTGGGTTGGATTCCCATTAAAACCGCACTTGCGTAGCTTAGACTCGCAGCCCCTAACCCTACATACGTACAACTTCCGATGAAGAAACTGGCGATGTCTTTTAAAGCTAATAAAAGCCTGCCGTATCTGTTAACCTTATAGGAATGTATCTTTTCTACGACCCGTTTGATCATCCAGTTAGGAGTAGAGGCGCCCGCGGTCACACCAACCGTGTCGTAACCTTTAAGAACGTCAATATCCAGCTCAGCATCGGTTTCGACATGAAATGTCGGTGTTCCCTGTGACTCGCAAATCTTAACAAGCCGGGTGGTATTGGCACTTCCCCTTCCTCCAACAACTATCATGGCATCCACAGATTTGCTGAGACTGATGATTTCATCCTGGCGTTTGTAGGTGGAACTACAAATAGTTTCAAAAGATTCACAGTTTTCGTAACGTTTTTTCAGCCTTTCGATTGCCTCCTTAAACATGCGCCTATCCTGTGTCGTCTGGGCGACGATACATACGTTATCCATCGGTGGAAGATGTTCAATTTCTTCCAGTTCCTGAATAACATGTCCTTTGCCTTCCGCATAGCCCAGCAAGCCGATAACCTCGGCATGTCCCTTATCGCCTACGATGACCGTTGAATATCCTTGCGCAGCATATTTTTTTATGATTGATTGAACCCGCATTACATGGGGACACGTAGCATCACACACCCTTGCACCAGTATTTTCAATCTCTTTTCTGCGGGTAGGTGTAATACCATGCGCCCTGATAACGACGGTACTCTTGGAAAGATCAGTTTGTCCCTTCACTACTTGAATTCCCCTCTTTTCCAGATATTCAAGCACCTGTGGATTGTGGATGAGAGGCCCATCGGTGTATACACTACCGTCACCGGTTTTTTCATTTGCAGCATCCAAAAGGATGTCCATTGCCCGCCGAACACCCATGCAAAATCCAGCAGTTTTAGCAACCTTTACTCTCACCATTTACCTCGATAACTTTGGACAAAAAAGATGACAAAAGCACATAAAATTTCGCACCGCTATTTAAAACAGTTAATTCTGAAGTAATAGGAGGCGTATCACACAATAAAAAAGTTTGACGATAGTTTATTGTGTTTTATAGTATCACTTACAAGGTGTTCTCCTGTATTAGCCTCTTTCTTGGTGACCAAGCGGAGAAATCCCTAATAATTGTGGGCAATTTTATCAGTTATTTTGAGGCATGTCAATATTTTAATATTGACTGAAAATATATACAGAAAGGGTTTTTGCTTGCTATATAATTAGCAATTTTTCTATAATACAGAGTCAAATACTATTGCAGAATGGCGTGAAAAAGCGTCAAATGAGACCACTCAGTAAGAACGACAGCAAAGTGTATGCGTAAGGGAAAACATCGTTAAACTGCCTTACTATACGAGTGAAAACACCTTATCGTAAGATTTTAATATTTTCAATGCAAAATAGTTAACCATTATGTACAAAAATAAGATTCTTGTTGCCATACCTGTTTTCAATGAAATTGCCGTGAATAATTTCATTCAGCGTATTCAGAATTTTTCTCTTGATGTATTGGTGGTAGATGATGGTTCGACCAATAACCTTCGTGAAGAACTGCACAACGTTGGAAACATACATATGATTGTACACCAAAGAAATCTCGGATATGGCAAGTCAATCATAGATGCATTCGCATATTCGATTAAAAAGGGATATGATTATCTCTTGACGATTGATAGCGACGATCAACACGATCCTGAAGAGATCCCACTATTTTTGAAAGAAATCCCATTTTATAACTATGACATCCTATCCGGGTCCCGGTATTTTTTCACCGCACGGGTTGGCAAAGATGTGCCGCTGGAGCGTTATCTTATTAATAAAGAGATTACCGGTATTTTAAATCGCATAACGGGGTTTGGCTTAACGGATTCTTTCTGTGGTTTTAAGGCATACAAGGTTGAAAAACTGAAAATGCTGCGTTTGACCGAGTATGGATACGGTATGCCGTTGCAATTGTGGATACAGGCATGGAAGATGGGATTGCAGGTAAGAGAGGTGCCTGTTAAACTCATCTATAAAGATCTCACAAAGCATTTTAAAGGTGTTCTGGAAGACCCGCATACAAGGTTGCAATATTATAAAAAGGTGCTGCAAAAAGAAATTACCGGTGTCGGAGAAAACAGCATGGCAATTGGAGAAAGGAAAAGGAAAGCAAGGTATTGATACCCCTTTAATTTTTAAGTTGTACGATGACAGCCAAACAAAACACGCTTCTTAACGCCCTTTACGTCCATATCCCATTCTGTGCAAGAAAGTGCAATTACTGTGATTTCAATTCTTTTGTCTCTGAAACAAAAATAATTGATCACTATCTCCACGCCCTTGAAAAAGAATTAGGTGCCTTACAAGGGTACTCTGTATTTAAAACGGTTTATGTCGGCGGAGGGACACCAAGCGTATTAACAGAAAATCATCTGGAAAAGCTGCTCTCGGGGATTGTTCGGCATATTCCGGCTTCTGAAATACAAGAATACACCGTTGAGATAAATCCTGGTACCCTGACAGAGAACAAGGTTGCGTTGCTAAGGAAATATCTTGTTAACCGTATTAGTTTGGGCGTTCAATCGTTTCAGCCGGATCAATTAAAATTTCTTGGGCGTATTCATTCCCGCGATGACGCCATTGACGCTTTTACTCTGCTGAGAAAAAATGGTTTTAAGAACATCAATATTGATTTAATGTTTGGATGTCCAGGACAGACTCGCAACGATTGGGAGAAGGATCTGATGGCCGCAGTTGAATTGAATCCTGAACATATATCAACCTACGCCCTTACATATGAAGAAGGAACGTCACTCACCACGTATTTGAAGAACGGCGTTATCCAGAGACTGGATGAATCGGTAGAATTAGAAATGTATAAAACTGCCATCGGCTATTTAACCAATAACGGTTATAATCACTACGAGATTTCAAATTTTGCAAAAGGGGGGTATACATGTTCCCATAATTACGTCTACTGGGAAAATATGAGCTACGCAGGCGTAGGGGCAGGGGCATATTCCTTTATTGATGGAGTAAGAACTTCAAACGAAAGAGATGTATCCAAATACATTGATGGAATAAATGAAAATTTAAATATAAAATCGTTTGTTGAATGCCTGCAGCACGATCAATCTGCATCCGAGACGATGGTTATGTCTTTGCGGTTGCGTGAGGGCATATCAAATGCCGCCTTTTTTAAGCGATTTGGTTACACGATAGAAGACCATTTTGGCCACCGGATAAATAGATTAATAACAGATGGGTTGATTAGTTATGAGAATGAAAGGTTGAAACTAACTGAAAAAGGTTTATATATTGCAGATACGGTAATGGCAGAGTTTATTTAAATTTTGTGTTTGTGATAATCTTATTGGGGAGTTACTAAATTGGTAAGTGCTACAGAAATTAAAAGAGGTACCGTGATAAAGATGGATGGAGAATTGTATTTAGTGGTTGATTACCAGCACGTAACCCCGGGGAACTGGCGGGGTATGGTGCAGGCGAAGCTGAAGAGTCTGAAACAGGGGAGCGTTGTGCAGAAGCGGTTCCGGTCTACTGACAAATTAGAGGATATATTTCTGGAGCATCGCGTGATGGAGTATCTCTATAAGGATGGAGAGAATTATTGCTTCATGGACACGGAAAATTATGAGCAAATATTATTGCCGAAAGAAGCGATTGAGGATGCTATCCCTTATATGACTTTGAACAGCCAGGCAAAAATAGCCTTCTACGAAGGCAAGGCGATTTCTGTGGAATTACCATCATCGGTCTTATTGAAAATAGTTGAAACTGATCCCGGCATGAAAGGGGACACTGTCGTAAATGTCTACAAGCCTGCAAAGATGGAGACAGGGCTCGTTGTAAAGGTTCCACTGTTCATCAATAATGGTGAAGTGATTAAGGTAGATACAAGGACGGGGGAGTTTCTCGGAAGGGAGTAAGTATCAGAAGTCAGTAAGCAAAAAGCAGTTGGCATCAGACAACTTGAATCGGGAATATATCTCTTTCTGCTTACTGCATACTGTTTTTTGCTTTTTGTAATAGCTATGTCTTGCTTATTATGTATTATAAAGGACCAGGGCAGATATGCGTATAGAGGAGTCTATTAAAACCTACGGGGCAAAGATTGACGAATTGTTAAAAGAACTCATTCCGCCGTTTCGAAATGATTTTTTAAGTGAGCCGATATGGCACCACATGCAAACGGGGGGGAAAAGGGTAAGACCAGCACTCTGTTTAATCACCTGTGAGGCTTTGGGAGGAAATCCCGATGAGGCGATACATTTCGCCCTGGCCGTTGAAGCCATGCATAATATGTTCCTCATACATGACGACATTGAGGATGGTGATACAGTAAGGCGTGATCAACCTACCGTATGGGTGAAATATGGCATTGCCAATGCAGTTAATGCAGGAGATTATCTCCTTGCATGTGCCTATAAAACTACATTAGCAAGTCCAATTCCAATAGACAAAAAGATAAAATTACTGCAGGTACTTACCTCAACGTATGAAAAAACCGTGGAAGGCCAGGCACTGGATATCAATGCAAGAGCTGCCGAAGACTTTTCGGTTGAAAAATACATGAAGATGGTAGAACTTAAGACAGGATACTATCTCGCTTGCGGAATGGTCGGCGGAGCTATTGTAGCGGGCGTCTCGGAACAGGTTGTGGAAAAGATATGGACGCTGGGAAAGACAATGGGTCCGGCATTTCAGATTCGCGATGATTTAATTGATCTGACGCAAGGCAAGGGGCGCGGAGGGGTAATTGGTTCCGATGTGAAGGAAGGCAAGGCGAGTTTTCTCTATTCATATACACTACAGATTGCCCATACAGACGACAAGAAACGTTTGCGCGAAATTATGTTAAGGCCGCGCGATGAAACCACAAATACCGATATAACCTGGGTGCTGGATGTATACAAAAAATACGGGGCAATCCAGTATGCCCAGGAGTATGCGGAAAATTTGGTAAAACAAGCTTATAAGACAATTGACGAGATTCCGGTCGAAAATAAAACGGTGTTTAAAGAAATTGCATCCTTCATGGCACAACGGATGTCATGATCGTGTTTTGGCAGAATTTTCTAGAATGCGTTTCCAATAACGCATCCTTTCAATAAAGGATAATTATCCTTCATATTTTGGAGAACAATAGAAGATGAGAGTAACAGGAAGAAACTTATCTATAATAACAGTAGCTGGCGCAGTAGTAATTTTATCCTTATACGGCTGCAGTAAAAAAGAATCCTCTAACAATATTGAAGTTGCGAATAGGGGGGCAGTGGCTGAAGAAGATTCTGATAACCCAGAGACCGGGAAAGAAGTAGTTTTACCGGAAAAAATGACGGCTACAGAATATTACAACTACGGTGTGGAAAATATCAAAAAAGGCGGTTTTGACGTAGCAATTGCGGCATGGCAAAAGGCTCTGGAGATTGATCCGACAATGACTGCGGTGTACGATAAACTTGGAATGGCATACTATACCCTGGGCAGATTTGGCAAGGCAGGAGAGATATACCGGAAAGAGCTCGAGTTGAAGCCGGATGATCCGATGATATATCATAGTTTAGGTGTCGTTTATCGGCTGAACGAACAATTTGAAGATGCAGTGAAAATGCAGACAAAGGCGTTATCTTTAAATCCCCAGCTTGCCATTGCCTATAATGAGCTTGGGCTGACGTATTGTAAACAGAAAAAACTTGATGAGGCCGTCGCAGCCCATAAAAAAGCCTTAGAGTTGGATCCTAAGCTGGGAACAGCACATAATTATCTCGGTGTCGTCTATTTGTTAAAAGGGATGAGCGCCGAGGCTGAGGAAGAATTTAATCAATTCAAGAAATATGAGGCAGGCAAGAATATGTATCCGCCGCATGGAGCAGCTTCTTCACATTAAGATTTAATACTATTGAGCCGAGTAAATTTAGACCAAACGATTGTATTAACAATGATCGTGGGTAAGGTGCACTTCCACATTTTTCTAAATGATGGATTCGCTTAATCCACCCTACCCAACTGTCTACTGAGCCGCGTTTAAACAGTATTCACCTTATTATTTATGCCCTTCATGTTCCTTTTTTTTTCACAGTGGACAAGCAACAAAATCTTTATCACATTTGTCGCAATGTAGAATGTATAATTCATGAGGTTCCTTCTTACAATCCGGACACTTCATTTTCCACATCGACAATGTCTTGCCCTTAATAGGTCTTGCCCGCGCCTCTTTGCATTCGGGACACTTCGCATCCATAGTCGCTTCCTTTAAGTCGGCAGATGCGGCCTGGCAGACTACGCATGTCAGGACGTCTTTTCCGCACTTGTCACAATGATGAACTGCGACTTCTCCGATCTCGTTTTTACAATTCGGACAAACCATATGCATTGTCGCAAGAGTTCTTCCCTTCTCTGGACCTACACGCACGTTTTTACAAGTAGGGCACATGGGCGGTTCAGCAGTTTTATGTTCGGGCGCTAAAGCTTTTGCAGAGTCTTTGTGTGTTTCCTCATCGGCATAAACAAAATTACCACCCCATATTACTACACCAACAGACATAACCGCAGAGACAACTATTCAAAAATATTTCTTATTCAACATATAATTCTTGTTTCATTTTAAAATTGTCAACGAATTTATTTTAATAAATTGCCAATAAATGCTAATTTAGCGGTTGTATTACGCTACAGTTAAAAAGACTTTTTTCCACTTATTTCTTTTTCTCTTCCAGCAGTTTTTTCTCTTCCTTTAAGTACTTTTTAGGGTCTTTTTTAAATGCATCTGCACACATTTTAGAACAAAAATAATACGCTTTGCCATTATGTTCCAGTTTAATCGCCTTGTCTTTGTTTACTTCCATGCCACAAACATGGTCTATTGTAACAGTTTTTTCGGACGCCGTAGTCGTGCGGTCATTTAAATAACATGGAATAATTCCTACAATACCGAAAACTATCAACAGACATAAAATCCTCTTCATTCTCTTTCCCCCTGATAAATGTAAAATACTATTTTATGAAGTTTGCAAAAAACTGTTTTCACTAAAAGTCGTGCAATTACCTCCTTGTAATAAATGTCCTTTTTATCTGAAAAACAGTATTATAAAGCTCGTGAAGTTGCCACCGCCTTTCTGTCTTATCTATTATTTTCAGTATAGGTATTTCAGTTTTTGGTTTATCAAAGATACCTCTTCCTGATCATAATTGCAGCAACTCAAATATCATGTCAATTAATATCAGTGTCGATGATCAAGGACAAGCTTCCTGTTTGTTGTTCGTTCTTTTTCTCTTACACCATTTGATTATTTCCATACTGAAAAAAATAAAAGAGGAAAATCCAAAGACTATAATCCAATCCTTTAATCCTAACGATGTCACTTTAAAGACATTTTCAAATAATGGAATATGGACTATGGCTACCTGCATAACCAGTGAAAGTCCTGTTGCCAGCAAAAGCTTTTTATTGGTAAAAATACCAAGCTCAAAGAGTGAACGCCATGCATTCCGACAGTTAAAGGAATGAAATAACTGGGAGATAACCATCACACAGAAAGCAACCGTCCTTGCCCGTTCAAAATTGCCATGTAACTCGCCGCCCAACGCACAGGGTATTAGTTCATTAAGAAACCAATAATAAAAAGATACTGGTTTAGCGCTGCCAGTGCAGTACAAAATATATAAATACGCCAGAAGTGTACTTATGGCGATGAGAAAACCCTGAAGTAACACCAATGCTCCAAGGCTTCTATCTATGATGTGCTCAGTCGATCTCCGGGCCGGTCTTTTCATGATGTCCGGATCAACGGTGTCGACTCCCAGGGCCAATGCCGGTAGTCCATCAGTTGCGATGTTTATCCATAAAATCTGTATTGGAAATAACGGTAGGGGCAGGTTAAATAATGAGGCAAAGAGCATTGCCAATATCTCGCCCGTGTTGCACGAGAGCAGATAATGGATGGACTTCTTTATGTTGTCATAAATGCCCCTTCCCTCCTCAACGGCTGCCACGATGGATGCAAAGTTATCATCGGTTATAACCATATCGGATGCCTCTTTTGTGACGTCAGTACCCGTAAGGCCCATAGATATGCCGATATTTGCTTCTTTTATGGCCGGCGCATCATTGACACCGTCACCCGTCATGGCGACAACAGCTCCCTGTTTTTTCCACGCCTTCACTATCCTGAGCTTGTGTTCTGCTGAAACCCGCGCATAAACGCCTATTTTTGATACTTCTTTTTCCAACGCTTCAGGAGAAAGTGCACTCATCTCTATACCATTTACGGCCTTTAAACCGTTGCCAAGAAATCCCAACTCATCACCAATCGCCATGGCTGTATTCTTATGATCTCCGGTAATCATAACCGTCGTTATTCCCGCATCATGACATCGAACAACGGCATTTCTGGCCTCGGGTCTGGGCGGATCGATCATTGCCAATAAACCGGCAAAAATCATATCGGTTTCAATGATATCAGGGCTCAGATTGCTTGTTTCAAAATCACATGGTTTGAATGCGATACCGATGACGCGCAAGGCGGCTTCAGCCAACGTATTATTTTCATTTAAAATGAGTTCAACATCACTCTTTGTTATATCTCTGAGTTCCCCGTCAACATAGACCTTTGTACAATCCCTGAGAATAACATCCGCCGCACCCTTCTGGCACACGAGGGAAACAGTTTGAGTCGCCTCTCTAATCGTTGACATCTTCTTCCGCTCGGAATCAAAGGGAATTTCCAAAAGGAGGGGAAATTTTTTCCCCAATACTTCTTTCCTTAGACCGGCTTTAGCTGCAGCACTCAGAATGGCTCCCTCTGTTGGGTCTCCTATAACCTCCCACACGGCAGTATTATTTTTCAAAGACGCATTGTTACATAGCGCACCAATACCTAAAACAAAAGTTACAATGTGTTGATCTCTTTCCGTAAGCGGCAGGCCATCGATAGTAAAACTTCCCACGGGAGCATATCCTGTCCCCGAAATGTCAATGGTTTTCCCATTGGTAAATATCTTTTTAACGGTCATTTCGTTTTGAGTCAGGGTACCTGTTTTGTCCGAGCAGATGACCGTAGCACAACCAAGGGTTTCAACCGATGGTAATTTTCGAATCAGTACGTGTCGTTTCACCATACGCTGAACCCCAAGCGCCAGGGCAATCGTTACGATTGCAGGCAATCCCTCTGGAATAGCCGCAACGGCAAGACTTACCGAAGTAAGGAATGCCTCCAGTAAGGGGTCTTTTCTCCACAACTCCATCAGAAAGACGATAGTTACAATTGCCAGGCATAAGTAGACTAATTTTTTACCGAAGGCATCGAGTTTACGCTGGAGCGGTGTTTCTTCTTTTCCCGCTTCCTGGATAAGACCGGCAATCTTACCTAATTCAGTGCGCATGCCGGTTGTTATAATAACACACGTCCCTTTGCCACTCGTTATCGAAGTCCCCATAAACACCATATTCTTTCTGTCTCCAATTGTCAGTGATGGATTTTGGAGTGGTTCTGTGGATTTGGGGACAGGTGTCGATTCTCCTGTAAGCGATGCCTCCTGCGCGCTTAAACTGAAAGCCGAACAAAGCCTGCCATCAGCAGGAACTGAATCTCCTGCCTCAAGCAACACAACATCCCCCGGCACAATCTCACGCGAAGGAATGGAATGCATCTCTCCATTTCGCAGTACCTTTGAAAAAGGCGCAGACATTTTTTGTAAGGCTGCAAGGGACTTCTCTGCCCGGTATTCCTGGATGAATCCAATAATTGCATTGATTATAACGATCGCAATAATTGCCAGTGCATCGAGCCACTCTCCCAAAACTCCTGAAACTAAAGCGGCTGCGATTAATATCCAGACGATAAAATCAGTAAATTGTCCCAAAAAGAGAGTGAGGGGGGACGTGCCTTCTTTTTTCTCCAGTTGATTATGGCCATATTCCCTGAGCCTTTTTTCAACCTCGGCAGCGCTAAGCCCGATGTTAGTATCACTATCAAGACGCTTCACTACCTCGTCGGTTTGTAATGTGTGCCAAGGCGTATCTATCATTTTATCTGTCAAAAGTGGTATCATTAGAAATTTTGACCATATCAGGTCTGATCAGGCAAGTTTACGGAAGTATCACGTTGTCTTTATGATAGTAACCATTATAGCAAAAATTAGTTTCAGAGAAAACCAAAACATAGAGAAAAGACTGTCTCTACGGGAATTATCCCATGCACTGATAGTATCGCCAAAGAATTCGGTTGTCAATTTTGAGTTGAATTAACAGGCAGCACTTTATGAACGATCCTAAAGGCAATACAGCCAGACTCACTGATGTTTTTTTATCCAAAAAGTACTTGTTGGGTTTGTTTAGAATGCTGTGGTTCATTTCCGGAAACCGTTTTGCTGTGATGAATGCGGGAATGACAAGTGGTTTATCATTTCAATGGGAAGATTGGCAGATTCTAGCCTCCCAGCGAATCCACCATCCGGCGGTTTTTTCAGGAAGCCAAAGATGAAGCCGTTGAATTTAGTAGTCTACAGCTTGTTACAAGTTCTTTCAGGGAAAAACCGTGCTGTTGCTGTTAACGGAAAGACCCTGCGCTGTTGATTGGAAACTACCGAAATTCCAACCCCTCGCACTAATAACGCCTCACGTGACTTTGTTGCCATGGGAAAAGGTACTATCAGCATCCTTCGTCTTTTTGGTAAAACGACTGTCAATGTCTAAAACGCACAAAAAGCCTTCCGAAATTTTCACTGTCTTTATCAATACGGTGATAGAGTTTTTTGATGTCAGGGCGGTTGAGAAAACGTAAGACGGTCTTCTTGAGCTGTCCGCTTCCCTTACCAGGAATGATTTCCACCAATGCAATCCTCTTTTCCACGGCTTCAATCATAACCCGGTTGAGTTCTCTTTCAATGAGATATCCTTTTTTGCAGATGTCGTGCAGGTCGAGTTTTAATTTTGCCACAGATCAGTTGCTTTCCCTGACAACCCGGCCATGCAGGGACTGGATTGGTCGAGCAGTCTTCTTGAATAACGAAGTAAATTTTTCCACCTGTGTCTTTGATACCTCAATGGGTGTCTTTAAAACAAACCAGTTAACATTTTCGTGACCCGGTGGTACGGTGAGCGATCCGGAATAATTATAGTAGCCTGTTTCTTTCGGTAGAAGTTGGCTGGCATTTGTTTTTATGTCAGTAGCGAGGCGCTCTTTGCCTTCTTCACTGGGGATATTATTCCACAGAGTTTTGATGAAATCATTACATTTTCCTTCTTCCATGAGTATAGCAACGACGGCCAACTTCCCACCTTCATCCTTGTGGACAAGATGCGCCTCCATGGCATAAGATTGTCCTTGTATCTTATGTTCACTCGGGCTATGGAAATGAAATTGCACGAGATCATACCTCTTGTTTCCAATGGATATATAGCTTCCTCTTCCGTAATTAATTTGAATCGTATGACCGTTATTGATAATTTTCAAAGGTGTTGTGTAATAGTTAAAATTGATGGCGTCAAGCTTGGCTTTTTCCGTCACTGAAATACCAATTGGGGATTGTCTTTCACCACTTTTGCATGTGGAATATTCTGGTGAAATATCGCCCCAGTGCTCAGGACCATATTCGCCTTCGTAACCCCAGTGGATTGCAGGACTTTTTTCCCCTGAATCGGCAAAACTATTTAGTGTCCCAGCAAAGTTAAAAGACAGTAATGCATTCACAAAGATGAGACATTTAAGGATATTCATTATCACCTCCTTGATAGTTCTTTAACTGTTCAATTTATAAACAATCAGCATTATAGCATGCATCTTGTAGCATTCCTTTTACCTGCTGTCAAGCATGAAATCAACTGTGAAAATCCCTGAGTGATGACATGACCATCTAAAAAACAGACACCGCAAGACTTAACCTCACAGGAATTGAAATATCATGAAAATTATGATACGATAAATATTCTTTTCAGGCGAAAGACAATTATTTATGGCATACGAATTGCGCAAGCTTTATGTTTTTGGAGTTTCAACATCACTCGTAGTGATTGCAAACAAAGACATGCTGGTAATTATGTAAAAGAAATGTTGAAGAATGGATCATGTTGTTTTGTTCATCACAAAGGGGAAGGGGGGTGGTAACTGAAAAAGTAAAAAAAAGCGCTTTGCGTGTGCAGAGGCACTATCAAAGTATTTGTAATACCAGGAGACAATTATGAATAAGAGTATAAGAGAGAAGAGAGAATGTAGGAGTAAAATTATGTGGAATAGGTTTACTGACTGTCAAAGAAGTATGAATTTGGTATTTGTTACCACATTGAAATGGAATTTCATTGTAGCGCTCTTGTATTTGCTTGTTGCACTGGCAGGAAGTAACAACGTGTGGGCAGCAGGTACAGGTGCTGCGGCTGGAGATTTGCACAGCCTTGCCATGAAGTCGGATGGCACAGTCTGGGCATGGGGGTGGAACGAACACGGTCAGTTGGGAGATGGCACTAATACTAATCGTAAGACCCCTGTGCAGGTGAGTGACCTTACCGACGTTGACGCCGTTGCTGGTGGCTGGGCACACAGCCTTGCCCTGACGTCGGATGGCACGGTCCGGGCTTGGGGAGATAACTCCGATGGCGAGTTGGGAGATGGCACTAATACTGATCGCAAGACCCCCGTGCAGGTGAGTGGTCTTACCGACGTTGCCGCCATTGCAGGTGGAGGTTATCACAGTCTAGCCGTGAAGTCGGACGGTGGGGCGACCACGGTCTGGGCGTGGGGGTATAACCATTTTGGCCAGTTAGGAGACGGCACTAATACTGATCGCAAGACCCCCGTGCAGGTGAGTGGTCTTACCGGTGTCGACGTTATTGCAGGTGGGGGTTACCACAGCCTGGCAGTGAAGTCTGACGGCGGCACGACCACGGTCTGGGCGTGGGGGGATAACGAGTATGGCCAGTTGGGAAACGGCACTACTACTGCTAGTACAACCCCCGTGCAGGTGAGTGGCCTTACCGACGTTGCCGCCATTGCAGGTGGAGAGTACCACAGCCTTGCCTTGAAGTCAGACGGCACGGTCTGGGCGTGGGGGGGAAACGACTACGGTCAGTTGGGAAATGGAACTACCGCAACTAGCACTACTCCAGTTCAGGTGACTGGCCTTTCTGACGTTGTCGCCATTGCGGGTGGAGAGTCCTACAGCCTGGCAGTGAAGTCTGACGGCGGGACGGTCACGGTCTGGGCGTGGGGGAGAAACAACAATGGCCAGTTGGGAAACAGCACTACTACGGCTAGTACTACCCCAGTTCAGGTGAGTGGCCTTACCGATATTGATTCCATTGCGGTTGCGGCTGGAGGTCATCATGGCCTTGCCGTGAAGTCGGACTGCACGGTCTGGACGTGGGGGAGAAACGACTACGGTCAGTTGGGAGACGGAACTAACACAGAGAGCACTACGCCAGTTCAGGCAACCATTGACTTATGTGCGCTGTCACCGAACCCAGACTGCAAGCCAAAGAAAATGACAATAGTAAAAGAGCCGACGCAACTTGTGCAGGGACAGAGCGGCACTATAACTGTAACACTGAAGGGCAAAAAAGGATGCATACCTTCCGGTTATACAGTGATATCAAAGGTCATTGCGGGTAAAAAGAAGTTAACAATTTCACCGGAAAATGTAGTGGCGGATTCTAACGGCGAGGCAGAATTTACCATGACGGCAGCAGCCGATAAAAAAGGAGCTGCAACGGTGCGTTTCAAGACAGGTAAATTAAAGAAGGACGTAAAAGTAAAAGTGAAAAAGGGCGTATAACAGTGAAGAGATAAAATTATTCCTGTCGAAGTAATTCAGGGATAAGCATAATTGCCGATAAAGTTTTAAGAAGGGGGGGCGCACGCTGAAAGATGTGACACCCCCTTTCTTAATTAATGGATTTATTCGACTAAAAATAAGCACTTTTAAAACTGGAGGACATTGACCACAATAATTTATCTTTGATGGTGCTCATAAAAAGATGTCGAGGGGGATTTTTAAAATGATGCGCGGCATGGGATTTAAAGGACCTTCATGGGAGTTTGTTCCTGTCGTTAATAGAATTTTTAAACGCCAGGAACAGGAGGGGGTAAATTATTTAAACGTTAAAAATGGCGGGTGTTGTTTTAATTCAAAAGTTCTTTAATATGTGTGATAGAATAATCGGGTTTGATGAATTTGTTCCGCTCTTTTAGATATGTTTCATAATGCCTTCCGTGCTGAAACATTATTGTAATCATACCCAAAGATTTGCTGGCAGTTAATTCATCCTCTATCTTGTCTCCAACACAAACAATTTCTTCTGGTTTTAAATGATACCGTTCTATAATTTCTTTAAAACAGTTCTTTTTTGCCGGGCCGCTATTTCTATCTGGAATCAAAATCTCATCAAAGCAATCATCGGCCAACCCTAGCACTTTGATCTTCTCTCTTTGTATTTGTTTCTCGCCGGCGGTAACGAGGAGCAGCTTGTACCCTTGTACTTTCAGTTGCTTCAGGGTATCCGTTACGTCTGAAAAAAGATTAATGTTGGAGATATCCACATGAATAGACTCTTCTAATAATTCCTTTACATATGCATCCGGGAAATTGTAAAGGGATCCAATCTTTTCATAGATATTAATCTTAGTTCCGTATTTTTTTTCAATCTCCAGTTGCAGGAGATATGCATCATCTTCAGAGCAGTTGATTCTCCCGGCAATTGTTTTGGCGACTTGCCTTCTTCCCTGTGGTATAAGTGTGCCACTGCAGTCATAAAGAGTATCGTCCAGGTCAAAAATAACAGCCTTGATATCTCTTAAATCTTTTAACATGCATCTACCTTATGTAAGCGTCGGTCACATATCGTCGCATCATTCGGTGCGTGTTAAAGTAATAGGCAATTTTCCCAATAGAATTTTTCATGACTTTTATCCATTGGCTTCTGTCATGATAGTACATCGGGATAATGACATTTGCCAATTTATTATACAAATCCTCAGCATCGACCTTATCATTAATATTAGTAAGCGAGGATTCCAATGGTTTGGGGCCTATAGACCAGCCGGTTATTCCTTCAATGTGGCCCTCAATCCACCACCCATCCAGGATACTGAAATTGATTACCCCATTGTGTGCGGCTTTCATACCACTAGTACCGGATGCCTCCCGCGGACGCAAAGGCGTGTTGAGCCAGATATCAACCCCGGAAATTAATTTTAAAGCCATTTCCATATTGTAGTTTTTTAAAAATACCACTTTAATCTTGTCATCAATTGTTTTCGTAAGTTCAACGATTCTTTTTATGATATCTTTGCCAAGGGCATCTTTTGGGTGTGATTTTCCTGCATAAATAAACTGAAATTCCCCTTTTTCACTTATCTTCTGCAACTGTTCCAGGCCTGAAAAAATCAAATCTGCCCGCTTATAAGAAGTGAACCTCCTTGCAAATCCGATAGTTAACGTATCGGGATTCAGTTCTATACCAGATACCTTTCTGACATATTCAAAAAGAATCTTTTTTGCCTGAAGGTGTGCTTCCCACAATTCCGCATCCGGAATAATTTCGGAACGAACTAATAATTCTGGCTCATGTGCCCAGCCGGGAATGTAATTATCATACAGTCGCTTGATGCTCTCACATGTCCATGTGAATGAGTGGACACCGTTAGTAATGGCATTAATTTCATAGCCGGGGAACAGATTTTTAGACACCTCTCCGTGTTTTTTTGCTACACCGTTGATGTATTTACTCAGATTCAATGCCAGAATTGTCATATTGAGATGATCTTCACCGCCGAGCATCTTTAATAAGTACATTGGAACCATATCACCCAAAATAGTTTTTACGAGGTCATAGGAAAAACGGTCATGTCCAGCCTCGATAGGGGTGTGTGTCGTGAATACACATAAATCCTTTACTTTACCTGTATCCCATATCCATCTCTCGTCCCAAACACTTTCAATGTCCCTCTTGTATACCATGAGCAGTTCGAGTGTCAATAGGCTGGCGTGTCCTTCATTCATATGGTATTTCTTTATTTGAAATCCAAGAGCATAGAGCATCCGTACCCCGCCAATACCGAGTACAATTTCCTGCTTTAGCCGATAATGTAAATCACCTCCGTACAAAACGTCGGTGATTTGCCGGTCTTCTTTTGTGTTTTCTTCAATATCCGTATCGAGATAAAGGACATCCACTTCTCCGCCGGTAACACTTTGTACCTTGTAACGCCATGATTGAATATACACATCACGCCCTTCGATTTGAACTTTGACTTTATTCGGGAGACGAATCATAAACTTGGATGGGTCCCAGTCTACAGGATATTCAATTTGGTTTCCTTCACTGTCAATATCTTGACGGAAATAGCCCTTTTTTGAAAGTAGCGTAACGGCGACAAGTGGTATCTTGAGATCTGCGCCTGATTTTATGGTATCTCCGGCAAGGACTCCTAAGCCACCGCTATAGGTTGGTATATCGTTGGTGAGGCCGATCTCCATGGAAAAATAGGCAATGTTTGCTTCGTTATTCATGTGTGATAGGGCAGATTAATTTATCTGATCTCCGGTCTGTGGTGTATTTCTTGAAATAGTCAAACGGACAGTCAATAACGCAGAAATCTCCTTCCATAATTGTATTTCGCAAAACACTTATAATATGCTTCGATTCTTTTATTCTTAACATACCTTGCGTTAAAAAGTTAGTAATTTCCAGACGTATAATTATATGTGTATAGGTTTATCAATGACAGCGTGGGCAGCCTCCTGAATGGCCTCGGAGATGGTCGGGTGGGGGTAAATTGTATTTGCCAATTCAAAAGCTGTCCCTTCTAAAATTGTGGAAAGAGACATGCCCCACATTAATTCTCCCACATTGTATCCTATCGCATGCACACCGAGTATTTCATTGTATTTATCATCCGAAATGATTTTTACGAATCCATCTTCATACTCACCGTCAATAACGGCCTTGCTGTTGGCTATGAACGGGAATCTTCCAATCCTTGTTTTGTGTCCTCTTTTTTCAGCCTCTGCTTGAGTAAGTCCTACGCCCGCTACCTGTGGAAGACAATATGTTACACCTGGTATGTTTTGATAATTTATTGGGATAGTTTCTTTTCCTGCAATATGAGAAACAGCCAGGAGACCTTGAGCTGATGCCTTATGTGCAAGAAGGGGAGTACCTGTAATATCTCCAATAGCAAAGAGTCCGGTTAGACCGGTTTCCATAACCTCATTGGTTTGTAAATATCGTCCTTTAAAGTTCAACGGTAAATTTTCTATCCCCACATCAGCTAAGGCAGGTCTTCTTCCCAAAGCAAGCAGCAAATGGTCTGCTTTTATAATTTCCTTGTTTTCAAGTGCGGCAGGGGGGTGAAGTGTATTTGTATCTGTATTTGTTTTTCTTTTTATCTCTATGCTAACACCGTTATTAATTATGACCTTTTCTAAAGAAGTGTTTGTCAGTATATCAATACCTCTTTTGGTAAAACTTTTTCTCAAAGTGGCACTGATTTCTTTATCTCCAGCCGGGAGGATATCATCCAGGAGTTCAATAATGGTAACCTTTGCTCCCATGGCGTTAAAGAAGTGAGCGAATTCAGTTCCAACGGCACCACCACCTGCAATAACGATGGATTTTGGAATTTCTTCCCACAGTAAGACATCGTCGCTGGTAAGCACATATTTCCCGTCGTGAGGAATACTGTCAGGAATGAGTGGGGCAGACCCCGTGGCCAGGATGACATTTTTTGCAGTTATTCTGTCAATGTCTATTCCATTTTTTTTGATTAAGACATTGTTTTGTGATATGAGTTGCCCTTCACCCGGAAAAACCTCTACACCATTTTTTTTGAGAAGAAATTGAATTCCTTGAAATAATCTTCTAACTACAGACTCTTTCCGTCTATGGAATTGTGGGTAATTGATCTCTACCTTTTCAACGCTGATTCCAAATTCATTTGCCTTGAGAAATCGCAGGTATAGGTCTGCGGACTGGAGGAGCGCCTTCGTTGGGATACAACCCTTGTGTAAACATGCACCACCAACTTTATCTTTTTCAATGAGAGCGGTTCTTATTCCCAACTGAGCAGCTCTTATAGCTGCAACATATCCGCCAGGCCCGCCACCAATGATTACAAGATCAAAGGCAGAGCTTCTTTCAGGCAATTATCCCTCCTTTTTCCAGGTGAATAGAATAACAAATATAAGCGCAATGGCTATAACCATAATCGCCTTTGGACTGATGTCCGGGATAATTGATTTTTCCATAGACAAGGATAGTAATTTACCGATCATAATTTTTTCCTCCTTTTTGAATAAATGTAGTTATGCAAACTCATAATATAACTTTCATGAAGTTTCCATCAAGAACAAGATTCATACTATAAAGGCACATCAAATGCATAGGGATTGATGTGCCTTTATTATCTTCATGGTTAGAAATATCTAATTTATTAACATTACGTAGCAGCCGTTTCCATGACAGGCTTTGAAACAACTACAGTGCTTGATTTGTAACAATCTTTGTAATAATCACCAGAATCATACAATTCTTTTAAATTCTGCAACACCTGTTCAAATACCTGTTTCCAATCAGAACCCACCCTGAATGCAAACATAGAGTTTCTCGGATTTTTCGTTGTCTTAATAGAGTTTCTAAAACGTGTCCTTAAATTATCTCCAGCGTAAATATGATCATAAACATACTGCATGCCTTCAATAAAGTTTTCCAGCGTCATGTCCACTAAACGATGAACTATATGAGCCGTGTCATAGTATTGCCAATCCTCCGGATAGTTTTTCCTGAAGATCCTCTTTTCCGAGTCCAGACGCGCATAGAGTTGTGTCTTAGGGAACGGGCAGTTAATACCAAAGGTAAGAATATCGATATTGTTCTCCAGTATAAATTCAGTCATCCTCTTAAAGGAATCTTTGTCATCTCCATCAGCACCAAACACTACAGAGCCCCAAACAACTAAGCCTGCATTGTGGATTTTTTGAATACAGTCAAAATAACTATCGGTGCCCAACTTAAGATTTACCCGCTTATTCATCTTCTGCAATACAGCTTCATTGGTAGATTCGATACCGATAAGCATACCAAAATTACCGCTCTTTGCCATATAGTCCAGCGTTTCTGGGTCCTGGGATATATTCAAGGCTGTGAAACCAAGCCAGTCCTTGTGTATACCTCTTTCAACCATTCCCTTGAAAAGATCCCTTGCCCTCTCGTTTGACTTCTTACCATGACCGTAGAAGTTATCCTCGGCCAGCATTAAACCCTTGTAATCGGTTGCTGCCATTTCCTCAAGCACGTCTTCATAGGGCCTCTCCCTGAATTTTCTGCCCTGGAATGTTGGCACACTGCAAAAATCACAGTAATTCGGGCATCCCTTTGTTGTTACAATAGAAGAAAATTTATAGTTATATTTTTTCTTCATGAGCTCCCGGTTTGGATATACCTTTTTCATCAGGCTGAGTGGGGGGAGCCCGCCATCGTACATTTTTTTCAGTTTTCCTTCTTCAAAATCTTTTATAACTCGCGGCCATACTTCTTCAGCCTCACCCACAAAAACAGAATCAACATATTTTGCTGCTTCTTCAGGCATTACGGATGCATGTATCCCGCCCATGATTACCGTCATGCCTCTTTTCCTGCATGCAGCAGCAATTTTATATGCCCTTGGAGATTGGTACGTTACCGCAGTAATACATACAAGGTCAACAGGCTTAAAGGTGATTTCACCGTTATCATCCATTGCCAGCTCAAGATTCTCATCGATAACGTCAAATTCCCAATCGCCTGGTGTAAGTGCGACGATATAAGCGAGATTCAAAGGCATCTGAACAATTACAGTAATACTCTCTTCTCCATGCCTGCCCGGTTTGTGAGGGTTAATTAACATCATTTTTCTTTTCATAAAATTTACCTCCAATCCTCGATAATTAGCTTAGCTACACCCCAACCCGAAGAGACTACTGCACAAATTCCTGGACCAGGTCGCGTCCAGTGACCTGTTAAGTACAGATTGTCAATTGGCGTTTTGGGGGAAAGTCTATTATCCCATATTTGATCCGCAGTAACTGCCCATCCGTAAGTGGCACCTTTGGCATTTAATGTGTAACGCTCTAAGGTTTTTGGAGTCGCTGCATCTCTTACGCTAATGTGCTTTTTTAACTCAGGGACGTATTTTTCTAATCGATTTATCGTACTGAGCGTCATACTCTCTTTAAATGATTTCCAATGAGTAACGTCTTTGTACTTCTCCTCTTTCATATGAACAACCACAGAGATTATCTGTTTACCCATCGGTGCAAGAGTTGGACATAACTTTGTTGGTACGGATACATACATCCAATCATTGTCGATAGAATGTATATCTTTTGCTGTATGATAAAATCCTCTTTTTAATGTGTTTAAATCTATCTTCTCATCTACACCCAGGTATAAAAGGAAAAAAGAACAACTTACCCTCATCTCATTGATTTTTTGAAGGAATAGAGGGTCTAATTTACCTTCTAATAATTCAAAAAAAGTCTGCCGGACGTCAATGTTAGAAACAACCAAATTTGAAGATATCTTTTTACCATCTTGCAGCTTAACGCCAATAGCGGTCTTGCCGTTAAATAAGATTTTTTCGGCTTTGCATGATAGCATAATATGCCCGCCAAAATCAATAAATTTCCTAAAAATTGTATTAGCAAACTCTTGCGTACCACCATCAGGGAAAAAGGCACCATCTTTAAGATAATTGACCAGCATCTGGCACATACCAATGGCAGAAGCCTGAGTAGGGGGGAGCCCTATGTATCCCCACTGACCAGAAAGTATCATCTTGAGCTCGTCATCCTCAAGAAAGGCATCTAACATCTCGCCATACGTCCAGTCTTTGTATTTATCGATAATTTGACTTTTCTCGTTATTGAATGTCGCGCGATAGAGTCTTATAAAGTCACGAAAAAAATCGGCGATTTTATCTTTTTGCAATGGATAACGATTTTGTAAACAGGCGATGTATTCATCCAAATCCGATGGAATTTCGATGGTAAAATCAGGAAAAATCAGATGATCCATTGGCTCAAGAGGAATAAAATCCATCTCTATCCCCAAGGTTTTAAAGCAACGACCAACAATACCCCACTTCCCACATCCCCCGATATGATGAACTGCAGCATCGAAATTGAAACCTTTCCTTTTAAATGAAGTGCAATAACCGCCGGGGATGGAGTGTTGTTCCACGATGAGTACCTTTTTTCCATCCTTGGCAAGAAATGCGCCGCAAATCAAGCCGGCTATACCGGCACCAATAACAATTGCATCATAATGAGGATAGAGCATATCCTCTCTTGTGGATTGAATGCGTCGAATGGAAGGCATCATGAACTACTGCTTGTACTTGGAAACGATTAGGGATGAATTGTTTCCCAGTCGGGAGAATGTGTTGATAAGTACGTTTTTAACAGGTAAAATCCTTGCACCATCGGCTACATAATCTAAATCACATTCAGGATCCCGTTCCTTATAATTAATCGTAGGTGTAACGGTATGTGTGTTGATGGACATAGCCGCGGCTATTGTTTGCAATGCACCAGAGGCATCGTAACACTCTCCTGTCATAGATTTAACGGCAGTTACAGGAATGAGGCTTGCCCTCATTCCAAAGACTTCTTTAATAACCCTGGTTTCCATAGCATCACCATAAACACCAGAGTAAGCGTTGGCAGATATGTAAGAAATATCATTCAGCGTGAGGTCAGCATCTTTGATGGCACTCAAAATGGCCCTTTTATTTCCATCTATCTGGTAATCCTTGCTAATTACCATCTTGGGCTCAAATGCGGTTCCATAACCCTTAATTTCAGCATAAATACGTGCATTTCGTTTGAGTGCGTCTTCCAGAGTTTCAAGGATAACCAGTGCCGCAGCCTCGCCAATGACCATTCCATTGCGCCTTTTATCAAAAGGGGCGCAAATTTCTATTGTCCCTTCCTTACTTCCCGATAGTATCTTCGAACTATGTGCTCCCCAAAAGATGTCATGAGTTAATCCATGCACACCGCCGGCGACTACGGCCTTTACGCGACCCATCCTGAGGAAATCAGAGGCATAAATAATTGCATCAATGCTGCTTGTTACACCGTTTGAAATAGTTGTATTTAGCCCGGTTGCCTTGCAAAAAATAGAAGCGCGACTGGCAGGCGCATTTATTACCGTATTGGGAAAATCCATGGGATTGACGTAACTCGGACCTTCCCGCAATGACTGAAAATCAAAGGAGCTGATACTATCAATGCTTCCGTATGTAGAGCCGACAACGATACCTAATTCATCCCCACTGTATGTATTGTTCTCCAGATTCGCATCTTTAATGGCCAGAATTGTTGCCGAAGATACTAAAAGGGAAGTTCTGTCAATATGACGAATCCCTTTTTGCCCAAGATAGACCTTTGGATCAAAATCGGAAATTTCACCGGCTTGTTTACTATTGTATTTACTAACATCAAACAGAGTAATCGGCTTGATACCCGATACGCCATTGGTTAAATTATCCCAAAAAATTTCCTTGGTGCTCCCGATGGGTGAGATAACCGAAATACCTGTAATAACAATCCTCGATTTTTCCATCATAGGCCTCGTCTCTAAGATACTAACTCACTGCGATAATTTCTGAATCATGAAGTATTTAACCGGTGAACTTTTTTACAACCAGGCAGCTATTGTTACCGCCAAAGGCATGGGCATTATTCAATGCAATATTTACCCGTTGCTTCCTCATAACATTTGGTACGTAGTCCAGATCACATTCAGGGTCCGGTGTCTCATAATTAATGGTAGGGGGGATGATATCGTCCTTAACCACTAAAGCGCAGGTAATGGCTTCTATTGCGCTGGCGGCACCCATCGTATGACCAATCATTGATTTTATTGAACTGATTGCAAGATGTTCTGGCTTATTCCCAAAGACCTTCTTAATAGAAATCGTTTCGGCCTTGTCATTTGCAGGCGTTCCGGTTCCATGGGCGCTGACATACTGGACATCTTCTGGTTTCAACTGAGCATTTTTTAAGGCCTTTTTCATGGCAGAAACCACACCTTCACCATCGGGGTGAGGTATGGTAATGTGATAGGCATCGCAGCTAAGTCCATAACCAATAATTTCGGCATAGATGTTTGCATCTCTTTTCATCGCATGATCAAGCGACTCCAGGAGAAGCATGCCTGCGCCCTCACCGACCATCATCCCTTTCCTGTTTTTATCAAAAGGTTGACATATCTCAGGGGCAATAGCACCCAGCCTGGCAAATCCTGTATAGGCAACTTTTGAAAAAGGGTCGGAACCGCCTGCAATCATCATGTCCACCCGTCCAAACTTAATCAAATCGTAGGCGTATCCAATAGCGTAGTTACCAGCTGCGCAAGCGGTGGGAATAATGGTATTTGGACCTTTAAAACCAAACTCAATGGCGGCGTTAGCCGGAATGTTGTTGCACGGATGCATTAAAAACAGATCAGGGTCTACCTTGTCTTCACCCTCTTTATATCTGGCATAGTTGACTTTTTCAAGAATTTGTATTTCGCCCGCAGTCGTCCCTACAGAAACTCCAATCCTTTCTAATTCGACATTATTCAGATCAAGCCTTGCGTCATTTAAGGCAAGCTTCGTGGCTGCAATTGCAAACTGTGAACCTTTACCAATTTTTTTTAGGGTACCGTTTTTTATATAATCCAAATAGTTGAAGTTTTTTACTTCGCATCCTTTATGAACTTTATATGCTGAAGTGTCAATGCACGATACATCATCAACACCGGATACTCCTGCAATAAGGGCGCTCCAAAAAGTGTCCTTTCCTGATCCGATGGGAGTTATCATCCCTACGCCAGTTATGACTACACGTTTATTCATAAATATTTGATCTCAACCAGATACTAATGCGCTTTTATCTGCAATGCCAAAAGTCAATGTCGCCTTTGCAACTGTTTTTTCTGTAACCCGTACTGTTGCTTGAACAATGGCTCCCTTCGACACAATTTTTTCTACAGTGATTTCTACACAGAGTTGATCGCCGGGGAAAACGGGATTTGTAAACCGCGCATTATTAACAGATGCCAGTAAAAAAACCGTATCCTTGGTAGTTTGGGTAGGAAGGCTTTTCCGAAATAAGATAATGGATGCCTGTGCCATTGCCTCAATAATTAAGACACCTGGCATTATAGCAAAATCAGGGAAGTGTCCAACGAAGACTGGTTCATTGCCGGAGACATTCTTAACACAAACAATTCTTTTTCCCTCTTCATACTCAATGACCTTATCGATAAATAAAAATGGGTATTTTTGAGGAAGAAGGGATCGGATTTCCTCAAAAAGTATCATTTCATGTAGTCCATCGGTTTGTTATGCAAAATATTGTTTACGATATTGTCACGTTGTTTATTTGACACGTTAAGAAGAAAGCTTTCCGGTTTCTGCTAAAACTGATTTTGTCAAATCAATTGTTGCACTCAATGAGGTAATATCAACCAGCTTTTCTTCGGGAATTTGTACTTTAAACTTCTTTTCAATAAGCGCAAGAATTTCGAGGGCTAAAAGAGAATCTATTTCAAGATCTTTAAAAAAATTGGCGTCCCTTTTATCCCAAATTTCCTTTTCATCTAATTCCGTAACCTCAGCAACTATTGCAGTTACTCCTTTTTCGATTTCTTCAGTGTTCAACGTGTCCTCCTTCATAATTAACACTCAAACAATAAAACACTTGTGGTACCCAAAATACAGGGGGTCATACTAGCAGACATAGTTTGCATTGTCAATAATATTCTTTGGCATTGAAATGTCGCTGCTTTCTCGATAAATTTAAAACGTCTGATAATATATATTATGTTATATTGGAAAAGGATCTCAGCAGAAAACCTATATGCCATGACTGCATTTTCACTTCGTTTTTCGCAATGTCCTCTTTTCCTGTATCGATTCTCGCCGCCTATATTTATTCAATTCTCTTAATGCTTTGTATATTTGTGTCTCTAACATTGTTTCGTATTTCGATACTTCCATAATTCTATTTTTATTTTCAATCATTTTTACTGCCTTAAGTTGTGTAAGTTCTTTGTCCGTTCTTTTTCTCGTACAAAAAAACCTCTGCTCATATTCCTGAATACCAGACGCATCGTTATCCATTATCAGGCTCTCTATTTTTAAGCATCGCTTCAGTCGCCAAACACTTGAAACAATACGATCGGTAATAATTGCTTCTATTTCATCAGCGGGTGCTAATTCTCTCCTGACTCTATTTCTGAGGTCATCAAGGTCCGACTGTCTTTCTCCCTCTATAAGTATCCCGCAACTGAATATATCCGGAGCCATCTTACGTTCTGTACCTTCTGTTTTTGCAAGATTCGATACCTTGGCAGTCTCAACAATCGTACTCATTATCTTATCTACTTTTTCTTTGTTGGAAATCTCTCTATTTTTCCCTCGTAAAACATCTTCTTTTAATATCGTTGACATTGTTTTCTCCTTGTCTCATTCAGAAATACCTGCAATGTTAGATTTGCTCAATACTATCTCATAAAAAACGTGACTATTCAATAAATATTTTATATCCCATTAAAAATTAACGCTTGCGATATATGTAATATCTACTAAAATTGTTTTATCAGACGCAAGGTTTTATAGTATATGGGTAAATGAGTCGTGAAAATTAGCGAGATATTTAAAAGTATCCAAGGAGAGACATCTTATGCAGGTTTGCCTTTCATATTTATCCGTATAGCAGGCTGTAATTTGCGGTGTAGTTATTGTGATACTACGTATGCATACGAAGACGGCATAGAAATGACGATCAATTCAATTGTTGAAAGTATTGCGCACTTCAAGTCAAAATTCGTTTGTGTAACGGGTGGTGAACCTCTGCTGAATGAAGACACGCCGGTATTAATCAGAAAGTTACTAGACAAAAATTATAGTGTGTTAGTCGAAACAAACGGCAGTTTTGATATTCGTAAAGTACCGGAAAAAGCCATAAAAATTATGGATATCAAGTGTCCTGACAGTAATATGAGACATTTAATGGACTGGCAGAATATCAATTACCTGACGAAATCAGATGAAGTGAAATTTGTCTTAAATTCCCGAAAAGATTATGACTGGGCAAAAGGGATAGTAAATACCTATTATTTGTCCAGTGTCACAAATGTATTGTTCGGAACTGTCTTTGACGCAATTTCTCCAAGATCTGTCATTCAATGGATTCTGGAAGACAATCTCGATGTACGATTTCAACTGCAACTTCACAAATATATCTGGGGGCCACAAGTACGCGGTGTGTAACGAGTGAAAGATATTGCTATTGTACTTGTGAGCGGCGGTATGGATAGTTGCGTAACAGTTGGTATTGCCAGCATGCAATATGAACTAGCCCTAGTGCATGTTAATTATGGCCAGCGCACTGAAACAAGAGAACTGAAGGCATTTCATGATATCGTCTCATACTATCGCGTTCCTCATGACAGAATACTCGTATCACATGTTGATTATCTCAGTAAAATAGGCGGATCAAGTTTAACGGACCCACGTATAGATGTCCAGGCCGCGCAGTCGTGTGAAAAAGAGATTCCCGTTTCTTACGTCCCGTTTAGGAATTCGCTTTTTTTAACTATTGCTGTTGCATGGGGCGAGGTTATTGGGGCAAGAAAGATATTTATCGGTGCAGTGGAACAAGATAGCCCTGGATATCCGGATTGTAAGACAATCTATTATGAAGTCTTTAATAAACTGATCACCGTGGGGACAAAACCTGGAACTCACATTGAGGTGGAAACGCCCCTTATTCACAAAAGTAAATCAGAGATTGTAAGGATGGGTGTATCTTTGAAAGCTCCACTCCAACTTAGCTGGTCATGTTATAAGAATACTGATAAAGCGTGCGGATTATGCCACAGTTGCGTCTTGCGATTAAAGGCCTTTCAGGAGGCAGGTATTAACGATCCGATTTCGTATGCCTAGAAGCGTATAGATAAATATAACTCGCCAGACACAGAGAGATTGCCTGACTCAAGCTTGCGATAAATTCCTTCGCCAATTTTGAAGCATCATCAATATTGTCTTCCTTGATAGATATCTCACGCCCGATCGCAAAAACGGTTCTTTTTTATTTACCCAGAGAATCATAACTGTTTTATTTCCTGTAGCCTATAAAGATAACTCATTGAACCGTATAGTAACTGATCCCTGATTATTGTCCCGATGTTGCCAGCAAAAAATTCTATCCATAATTTAAAATTTTATAATTGCAAATCATAATTCATTTTGTATAATTCAGGAAATCTTAAGCAGTTAGAGATTTTGATTTGCTAGCAAGAAATGCAAATCAAAATCTCTTTGCAGATTTAGACACTGCTATCCTACCTTAAATATTTCCATAGTCAAACAACAACTGCCTAAAAATATAAATGAAAAGGGTTGGAAACTGTAAGAAATCATCGACTTACTATGGAAACACAAGTAAAGTGAAAAAATTACTACGATATTTCAAACCAATATCAACTGCAATATCAATCGCATGCGCTAGCGCAGTTTTTCTTATAATTGTCATTCCAAACGCATATCCATCCGATAATGAAAGTCTAGACCTCACCGTTACCAAATTTCTCGACTCACTTTCTTATAAATATAATGGATTTGAATTTAAACTTATGGAGTTATCCGTTGGCGAGCAATACACTGATAATGTTACTTACCAAAAAACGAAGGCGCTGGATGACTTTATAACACTTTCTAAATTAGGTATAGGCGTTAGGTATGAAGGAAAAGCACGAAGTTTAGAATTTCGCGGCGATATAGTAAGTCAAAATTATGCCAAAAACAGTAATTTCAATAATATCACAGAAGAATTTACTACTAATTTCAGAAATGAATTTTCAGAGAATGACAGGATGAGTTTGAAGAATGACTTTCTCCATACCAATCAACCTCTTTTTTGGAGAGCGGATTATTTTGATGAACAATTTTTAAGGGAACAAGTTCGGGGCGAACTTAAGTATCTTAAAAACGATTTTCATATTGACTATGCAAAGGATGTTTCGAAACAGCTTACACTTATAACAAAATATGACAATAATATATATACATTTTCGGGGACAGGTGCTTCGGGTTTACAAAATTCAGTCTTCAATAATCCGGGTTTAGAGGCTGACTATTTAATCAGTTCCGCCACAACTGCACTGATCTCTTACGATTTTGCCAATAGAAGATTTGAAGATGGAGAAAATGCCACAATACATACAGTTGTTGTAGGAGGAAGGCAGTATATCACAAAAAAACTTTTTTTCGATGGAAGAGCTGGTTTTAATTCTGTAGAATCCTATGACGATAAAAGCTTCACCAAACCAGTTTATCATACCTCATTTGGATATCAGAAAGATACAGATACATTCGCAAGCCTTTCATTTGACAAGAAAGACATCTTAAATCCCTACAACACGACTATCTTTGACAACTGGAGGACCACACTCTCTTTGAGAAAACAATTGTTAGAGAGATTCAAATGTTCTTTTTCACTTTTTTATGGAGAGGGTGAAATGTTTCCTTCAAATAATAAGAGGAGAATGACGGGGATAAACACCACCTTGAAATATGATATTAATCAAAACTTGAGTGGGAATTTTATCTATACCTACACGCACTCAAATACCGGTATAGAAACCTCAGGATATACAAAAAATACTATATTTTTAGGATTAACAGCGGCTTTTTAATATATTAAAAGAGCATAGCAAATATTGCTTATTTAGTTGGTGCGGAATGGAGTTTTACTGCTCATTTGCCGTGTGTTTTTCTCCGTTCTTGCTTTTGCCGTCGTTTACCCAGCCAGTTCAATAGTATTTACCACATTTCCTTTCCACGCCTTTTTATTACTAAAATCCAGTGCCGCAGGCGTTCACTATTCAAGTTCGTGAGCATTTTATACTTGCCTCACGCGGCTTCATACTTTCAGATTATATGACACGAGATATTCCTTACGCATACAGTTAAGCAATTTTGTGATAATCTCAAATCCTTCCGATAAGGAATGCAAGGTGTCTTCTAATGCGTGTTGCCTCGCCATAACGTGTTCCGAGGCAAGTCCAAAGTAGGTTTTCCCAAAATCAACATAATAGCGGTTGTCTATGAGGTTCTTTTTATATCTGAACTTGTGTTCAATATATTCAGGAAACATGCCGGTGAAGAACAGGGTATAATTACCAATATGACAATAAATATAAAATCTGCGGGCACTGTCAGAATGCTGAATTTCTCCGATCATGTCAATAATATAACGATATTGATTTTCATCTTCCCTTTCCATCGTATACAATTGGGACATCTGCACAAATATGGAAAGCATGTTTGCCAGGTAATTCGGCACATCGGTACTATTCAGCAATTTTACAACTTTATTTCTGATCCAGGGATACGCGCCGCCTTCTGCACTATTCAATTCTTCCACAACCTCGTCAATAAAGTCTCCATCGTCTTTTTTGAGTTTAAATATCCTTCTCAGTAATAGCGTAAATAAAAAATAAGGTGATGAATGAAGGACTATATTCCCTGCACGCATCACCTTCTCAAAAACACGGTCACTATCAACCATCTTTGAAATAATATCAGCGTCACCCCTTATAAGATTTGCTATATGCCCATGGTCATGTCTTTTGGTTACATAGTTTTCTATAAGAAACAGCAAATCCCTATCTGAGAGATGTTCGAGGTCATATGCATTTAATTCATTGTTTTTTCTCTTCTTCTTTCTTCTTGCGTGATTCATCGCCAACCACCAATTTTGAAAAAAGTGTAATTGCTATGATAACGACTGCAATTGAACCACCAAAATAGAGGGTTTCTATCGGATTTTCCCATACGACAATATGTTCCAAAAAGGTAATAACGATAACCACCACGGACGTGGAGATCAATTTTTCTTTCAAATCATTGAGATTCCGTATTTTCAACCAGATCGGATAGTCAATAGACAAATCCTTATCGACAAACAATTCGAAGAGCCCAATCCCCATTACAAACATCACTACAGCTACCATGAATAAATCTATGGCAGAAAAAAAATGTACTGAGAGTTCTACATGACGCCCCTCATGTCTTAACAAATAATTCAATATACCAGGAACACCATTGACAAACTCCTAAATTCCCGCAAAGATCAAAAAACCAGAGGCCAAGATCGTAAGAATGGAGGCTACGGCTATAAAATACCGTCCTCCATGGACAAAACCTTTGTTTATTCTTGTTAAGAAATCTCGATTATCCATAATAATTCCTTTATTATTTATTATCATCTTTAACGACAGATACGGCCAGCGGTACGCAACTATTTCCTCTTTTCGATCGTCTGAAATTCTTCCAGCAACTCCTTTTGCCTTTTTGTTAAATTTTTAGGTGTACGCATAATCACGCGCACATATTCATCACCATATCCATGTCCTTTTAAATGTGGCATACCGCTGCCCCTCAGCCGGAATAGGGTGTCAGTTTGTGTTCCTGGTGGAATCTTCATTACAGCGTTTCCATCTAACGTAGGAACCTCAACATTAGAACCCAGTACCGCTTCAGTCATAGCAATAGTTTTTTCCATATAAATGTCGCTTCCCTGTCTGTGAAAGATGGTGTGAGGCTGCACAGAGATAATTACGTAAATGTCTTCTTTTAATCTTCCGTGTACCTTATCGGCTGCCATCCTTAAGGTAGTTCCATTATCAACACCTGGCGGTATTTTAACATTAATTTTGTCCAGCATTTGTACTTCGCCACTTCCATGGCAACTGGTACAGGGGTGTTCAATAATCTTACCGCTTCCTCTGCAAACCGGACAGGCGCCAATCTTAATAATCCTGCCAAAACCCTGCAATTGTTCCTGTTGAACTTCTCCCGTTCCCTTACAGCTTGTGCAAGACTTGGGAACCGTGCCTTTTGCAGCGCCCGTTCCACTGCAGTCTGTGCATCCTTCCATGTGCGGGACTGCGACCTCCGTGCTGACCCCCCGGTACGCCTGTTCAAGCGAAATTTCAATCTGCACCCGTTGTACATGTTCCTCCGGTTGCTCAAAACCCCATTTGCGTGCGCCAAAAAAATCACTGAAGATACTCCCGCGACCGAAGAAGTCAGAAAAGATAGCGTGTCCAAAAATATCTTCCAGATCACTGATATGGCTAAAATCGCGCCACGTAAATCCCTCCTTGCCAAAATCAGATGCAACCCCGGCATGACCATATTGATCGTATTTGGCCTTTTTGTTATCATCAATCAGTACTTCGTATGCCTCCGATATCTCTTTAAACTTTTCTTCGGCAAGTTTGGGATTGTCTTTGTTAAGGTCCGGATGGAATTTTTTTGCCAGAGTGCGATAAGCCGTTTTGATCTCTTCTTTCGAAGCTGTCCTGCTTATCCCTAATATTTCGTAATAATCTTTTTTGTCAGGCATACACCATATCTTACGTTCATTTATGGCCTTATTCAATAAAAAATGAGCGGTAACGTCGAAGTCTTTATGACCGTTGCAAATCTATTTTACACACTCTCTGCTATTGTAAAGATATGAACATAGGAATTGACACTTATATCTTTTCACTCGCAATCTTATCAAGCGCTGTTATAAGCTGGTCAATGTCATCCTTTGTATTAAAACAGCCCGGGCTTATTCTGATGGTTCCGTCCGGGAATGTTCCCATCACCTGATGTGCAAAGGGGGCACAGTGAAGGCCCGGCCGTACGGCGATATCAAAGGATTGATCGAGAATTACGCCAATCTCAGCAGGTTTATATCCCTGCACATTAATTGACAAGATACCTACTTTTTTTGTCACATCCGTTGTCCCATACAATACAAACCGTTGGTCGTGCTTTAAAGTGTTTATGAGTTTGCCAATTAATTTTTGCTCATGTGTTCTAATCGTACTGATTCCTTTTGATAGGATGTATTCAATCCCCGCCCTCAAGCCTGCGATACCAACGGTATTGGGGGTGCCGCTCTCCAGTTTGAAAGGTAATTCTTCCGGCTGAGATAGTGATGCCGGCTCAAAACCCGTCCCCCCTTCTCTCCATGGATCCAAAGTCAAACGCCCTCCCACATAGAGCCCCCCTGTTCCGGTTGGTCCCAATGGACCTTTATGCCCTGTAAAAGCAAGCATGTCTATATAATCTTCGTCGACGTTAATTTCACACACCCCGGCCGTTTGGGCTGCATCGACCATAAATATAATATTGTTTTCCCTTGCGATCCTGCCGATTTCCCGTATCGGCTGAATGGTGCCAAGGACATTCGGGGCATGCGTCATAACGATTAATCGCGTTTTGGTGGTTATGGTATTTTTTATATCGTCTGGATTAACAAAACCGTCCGGTGAATTTCTTACCTTAGTTACGGTAATGATATTCCTTTTTTCTAACCCGTTAAGGGCACGAGATACGGCGTTGTGTTCGAGATAGGTTGTGATGGCGTGGTCACCTGGTTTAAGGAGTCCTTTAATCCCCATATTAATCGCATCGGTGGCGTTAAATGTAAGGATAAGTCTCCTGGAATCTTTGATACCAAATAATCGTGCAACAATAGTGCGGGTGTCTTCAATCTCTTTTTCTGCTGCCACTGCCATCTTATGCCCTGAACGACCTGGATTCGCACCCAGTGTCCGGTAAAATGCATCCATAGTTTTGTATACGATTTCTGGTTTTGGAAAAGTGGTTGCGGCGTTATCGAGATAGATCATGTTGCATTCCTTAATATTTTGGCCTTTTTATTAAGCTAAAATTTACGCACTCTGTTAGTGGTTAAACATACCACAAATGTCAAAAAAAGACATGAAACAAATTGCCTTGAAACTCTTGAAAATGTAAAGACATGAGAATATTAAAAGACTCGTGGACGCAACAGAAGCCAGGGGAATACTATTCGTGTACTTCGCCGGGTAAAGGTAAGAAAGAATGGCCGCCTTTCAGCATAATAAGGCGTAATCCCGTGACTGAAAAAATTGCGCTTACCAATTACAAAGAACTACCGCCATGAACCGCATTATATTCCATTTCCAATAATTGTCTTTTAATATGGATCCCGGACGCATATCCCGTCAATGCGCCATTGGAGCCAATGACCCTGTGACAAGGGATAACAGGCGCTAAAAGGTTTTTATTATTTGCCATACCCACTGCCCTTGCCGCCCGAGGTTGTCCAATCTGTTCTGCAACCCATTTGTATGAGCGACACTCTCCATAAGGAATTTCCATTAATTTTCTCCATACCTTTTGTTGGAATGCGGTTCCATAGCTTAAGTCCAAAGGAAAATTGAAGTGCACCCGTTTGCCCTGGAAATAGTCTTTTAGGGCATTTATTTCTGATTGTAGAAGCGCCTCATTTCTTTTGATTTTTGCCGGTATACCATTTGGTAATAGGTGTGGAAAACTATTTTCATCATTGTGAGGAAAAGAAATGCGGCATACCCCCTTTGCGCTCTTTGCAATGTACACGTAGCCTATCGGTGTAAAAACACAGCTAAAACAGATTGTTTCCGGATTATTTACCGGTTCCTTTGTGCCCAAACGTCAGCCTGTATCCCTTGACAAAACCCATGATAGTTAAGGTAATAAAAAGCAGGGTTGCAAGTGCGGAGATTGTGAGGGCAATGATTCCCCACAATTCCTTAATAAAATAATTCCACCCTTTAAATTTTAGTAGATGTATATCCACTTTCTCAAGGAAAAAGAGAAGCAGCGAAATGATTGTAAATCCAAGGACAAGATATTTAATATCCTGTTTATGAGGCGCCATAGAGACCGTAAAAATAATGAGTGTCAAAATGAAGAAGATGTGGCGTATGTTTTCTATATGGAGTTTATCCTTAAAGGAATTGAGGGTGATCCACACGGTGTCAATCAGATGTCGTAACAGGTCGAAAAACCCCTTGAACGTAAAGTGTATCTCCTGTGAGAATGTATTTCCGAGTTGGATAGGGTTGGAGAGTAATTTTGACAGGAAATAGATGCAAAATGCACAACCAAAAATAGGCGCTGCGGCAATGAAGAAGTCAAAGAGAAAAGGGACTTTTGGTTTGTCATATTTAATTCCTGTGCTGTCGGACGTGAATAAATTCAGTTCTGTAATCGTTGTCCCTGTGACAAGGCACAGCAATGCGTGGCTGAGTTCATGTACGATGGAGCCCGGGAAGAGTATCCCCTTTACTATCTTAGTATTGGTGTATTTTTTCCACAGTTCACACGTTGCAAAACTGAGGAAAATTATCAGGATAAGACCAATTGCTAATGAAAAATATATCATATTTAAAATCTTTAACCAAAGGAATTACAGGGTGAACATTTTAAAATATGAGGGAAAGAGACACCCTCATGCCTTTACGCTTCTCTGTAAACAACCCAATACATGTAAGGTAGATTAGCAGAGGTCTTTGGGCATGTCAACTTGAAAAGCTAATTCGAAAACGTAATTTTGACTACAAATCCTATCCGTAGGATTGTGTGATTTAAAATCCGTAGCGCAGCTCTGTGCCGCATCAAAAACTTACCTCTCCATGGTAGGGCAAGCGTCCCCGCTTGCCATTTTTGATGTCACCAGACGTTTTGTTGTCAACCGGGGACGGTTGACCTGCCATTATTAGATGATGGGTGTGCAGGAAAGCATACATAAAAAGGGAGATTTTTCTGGCTCGGTTTTTTATTTTAAAATGCGCCTTGTCGAGGCACGAGGAAAATAAGCCCTTGCGGATGAATTTGAGAACATCAGGGAAAAAATAGATTTTTTTCCTGATGTCTAATGAAAATTGAAAGTAGTATGTATATCCGTTATTGATAGTTTAATAATCATTTTTTTTGAACGATTCGCATAATTTTAAGAAGAATCACGATAAAGGTAAACCATGAGTAATCAGGGGACGCAAAGTAGTGGATCTTTAAACCTACAGGGATGTAGTTTAAAAAGCCCGTTTTGCAGGAATAAAGACAGCCTTACTGCCGAAGATTTTTACAAAAAAATATCTTTGCAGTAAGGCTTTTATTGTTTTTGCAGCATGAAGCCGACCATAAAGGATCGGCGCAACGAATGGTGGCGTGGAATCCATCACAATGGATAATGACGTAGCGCGGGTGGCTTGTCCTCCGCTGGCGGGGGTGAAGGGGGTGGGTATTCCCCACTATTTGGGGCGTGAACCCGCTGGGGAATGCCGACCACAAGGGTTCGGCGCTACGGGTTGATGTGATGGCACAGAACTCACCATCACACAATGACGGTAGCGCGATGGTTTATCCCCCGCTTTTTAGGGCTATATTACGCAATGAGATTTTCTCTTTTTTACCGCTCTTTTTGAAAGGAGGGAATAGAGGTATGGAGAATACAAAGATGGAAATGGATGTATTACGGCACTTTCGTGGGCTGAGAGGAATTGGTCTTTTCTGGTGCATTGTCGCTTTATTTTCTTTGTGCGTTTCATCGTTTATTTGTAAGGAGGCATCGGCAACGGACGCATGTCCAACCGTGTCAGGCTCTGTTATCCCGGATAAAAAGCCGGTTGATGAGGCCGCCAAATTAAATATACAGGAGGACTACGGCAAGATACCCTTGTATTTTGTCCGTAATGATGGACAAATAAATGAGAAAGTAAGGTTTTATGAAAAGGGCAGCGGACGGAGTACCTTTTTTACCGACAGGGGTATCTATCTTTCACTATCCGGCGGACGGCAATCAAAGGACAAGGGCCGGGAGATGGCCAGTAATCAGTTGGCAGTAGGCAGTACGCACACAGCATCGATGGAGGATACTCGACCCGATGTCGTAAGGCTTGTTCCCTTGGGCGCAAACAGGCATCCGGAGATCGTTGCGGAAGGTGCACAGGAGTGCAGGGTCAATTACTTCATCGGCAATGACCCAGGGAAGTGGAAGGCCAACATCCCCACATATCAGTCGGTCGTTTACAAAGATATTTACAAAGGCATCGACATGAAGTTTTACGGGAACAATAGCCAGATGGAGTACGACATCATCGTCAAGCCAGGCGCCAGTCCATCCCGTGTGCAATTGGCATACGAAGGCGTTGCGAACGTGCAGGTAAATGATAACGGCGAACTGGAGATTATCACAAACTCCCCTCTAAAAAGAGGTGACAACTCATACTGTCCCCCGCTGGCGGCTTACAGTTGGACAAATTTTTGCTGGACAAAACGGAGTACCCCTGTCATACTAAGGTACATGATACCGAAAGTAAGCCAGAGAGAAGGAGTAGGACATGTGGGATGTCCTGGGGAGAGGAGAAAC
>WBZR01000391.1_pt1 | contig 72346 bp, 56 predicted proteins | sample 5204231 | NCBI WGS metagenome assembly WBZR01 (sample SAMN12412403, study PRJNA552823) | activated sludge metagenome | isolation source: activated sludge from anammox sidestream of wastewater treatment plant... | place: USA: Virginia | collected 2017-08 | reverse complement strand
GTATTGTCCCCGGTCAGCATCATGTTGGGCGTGAGAAGAATAATGTCGCATTCAGCGTTGCGATGCGTTCGTTGAATAATGGACTCGATGGCTGTTTGGTAATCATCAAGTTTCTCCATCCCACCCTGCACGGCATCGTTAAGTCCGAACGCGACCAGAAGCAGGTCAGGGTGATGAGGAAGCACGTCGCGATCCAATCTCTCCAAACCATGATGGGCGGCTTGGCCATCGACGCCGGCATTGATGGTATTGAAGATGCAGGTGGGGTATTTCTTTTCCAGCAGGTGGGCAAATTGGCGGTGATAGACCTGTTCGTGAAGGAACTGATCGACCGCAGCGACACCTTGGGTGACGCTGTCGCCCAAAGCCAGGATCAACGGAGCGCGGGCGGAGCGGTCGGCAATCTTTTCCTGAATGCGGCCGCGAAACCGCGACAAAGGAGAAAGCGATCCCTGGGTTGGAGCGGCAATGGGCATTGTCGTGCTCATGGTGGGACTTCTATTGCGCCAGCACGCTCCGTAGAAACCGCGACGTTGCCACGGCATCCTGGGCGACAATCAGTTGATCAATCTCCGCCCGATGATTCCGAACGATCTTGTCGAACTGAATAAGCCAGGCGACAGATTCCCCGATCGCGCCGGCTGCATCTTCCCGGTACGGATACTGATCCATCGACAGCCACCCTGAATATCCCGTCTTATCAAGCCAGTACAGTGTTTCAATATAGCAGGAACTGTGAACCGTCCCGACAATCATGTCATCATCCCACCTGCCGTGGTTGTCGTTAAAGTGCATGTGAAAAAGCCGATTCCCCGCCCGCTTGGCCAGGACAATCGCCTCCCCCACCACCTCCCCAGCCGCAAAGGCATGGCCGGTGTCGATCGTCACGCCCACATTTTCGCATCCGGTCTCCTGCGCCAACAGCAGCGTATCTGCCATTCGCGCCAGATAGGAATGGGTCCGCGGCTCCATCGGCTTATACTCCAACGCGAACTTCAGATCAGGATAGGCCATCGCCAATTCCGCAACCGCCTCGCACATCCAGCCCCGCCCCGCCTCATAATCGGCGCACAGCAGGTAGTCATAGCCATCCTGCCCCGGCCAGATGTTGATGATCCCGCACCCCAGTTCGCCAGCGATGTCGCACATCTGGCGGGTGTAGTCGATCGATTTGCGCCGTACTGCGGCATCAGGGGCCGAATAACTCCCCTTCCAATACACCTTGTCCGCAAACAAATCGGGTATAATCGATACGCACTGTAATCCCACATCTTTCAGTGCCCTGCTCATCTCCTTCACATTGTCAGGCCGAATATCCCATGTCCCAACCAGTTCAATCCCCGTCACATTGGCGATGCCGGCCGCTTGGCGCAACATGGTCATGGTGTCGGGGTTGTCCTTGTACCCGGCGCAGAAGCGGTCTTTGGTGTTCCCAAGATTCCCAAGAATGGCAGCATATTGTCTCATGATGTTTCACCTCATGGTTATTGATCGACCCTGTAACTGTGCTGATGTCCGCTCGTTCAGCAGGGGCTTTCCGGCGACAAACCGTTTTGTATTCTGCAAAGCAATATCATGAATTCTTTGCACAAAATTCCATCTTTTCTGACGCTATTTTCGAGCCAGCGCCCAGTCCAGGAGAATCTTCATTCCGTGTTGATACCATTCATCGCCACACGTATGCCCGATGTCTTGGGTGACATTGAAATCCACCAGTTCCGTACCAAAGCCGCGTTTTTGATTGGCTTGGTTCAGACCCAGGAAAAAACGGCAGGCGCTCAGCGTGCCGACACGCTGGTCATGGTTGCCGATGGTCATATAAATCTGCCTGCCCGCCAACTGGTCGGCGAAAAGTGACAGCCGCAAATCGGCAATTTGCGACGTGTCACGCTGGGCAGAAAACTCCGTCAACTCCCGCCAGTCCGTCACCGGAGCGAATCCGCCGCCGATTTTTAACCGCTCATCCGCCGCCATCAGGCGAAACGCCAGATAGGCATAGCGGGAAATCCCTGTTACTACAATGCGATCAGGCTTGGCCCAGCCCTCGGCAGTGCAGTGATTGAGCACCGCGCGAGCTTCTTGAATGAAGGCTTCAAATGGATCGACGCCTTGCATTATGTTGTGGCACAACTCGGTCAAATCATCCGGCATGGCTTGCGTGTTGAAGCTGACGACGGGATGTCCGTAACTCCAGAAGTATTCGGCTGGCAGTTGATTTGGCGGCACGAAATGCGTCGACGCGCCACCGATTGTCAGCAGGAGCACCGGATCGGGATGAAGCTGCTTTCGAGGCGGTGAAGCGATGATGGCCGGAATTGTTCGATCACCACAAGTCGCATGGAACTCCTGCAACACCAACCCGCGCGCAACCAAGGGCGCCAACGTATGGAACGCGGATTCAATATCCATGGCTTGAGTGCTCATAACGGCTCCGGGAGACACAAGCGCTCTACTCCTGTTCCTCAAACACGCCGTCATTGCGGCCTTGCAGAGAGATGTATCAATGTTTGACCGCGAGCGACCGCCAACGACGAGGTGAAGCATACAACCGTGCGGCGGCAGATCCATGCCAACAGCCGCCATACTGATATCCATTTCCGTCGAACATCGTTAACCCACGCGCCCCGCCGGTCGTCAAGGCGTGTCTGGCCGCGATTGTCGCGTCAACGTTTTCGCAGCCCGCTTTCTGCGTTAAATCATCTATCGCCGTACCGTATACCGGCGTGGCCGTGCTGGCTCGCATACGCCTCAGAAACAATGCGCCCGTCTTCCACAATCGTTTCATGGTCTCCCGCCGGTACTTCCCGTCCGTCGGGCAAAATGCCGACACACCCGCGCGGGACGGACAACGAGATTTTCGTTCCTCCGGGCTGCCGATCACAACTGAGTTTGATGACGCCCCGTGGCGTGTGGACGGTCCCGCGAACATGCTGCATGCCACCCATGCACGGATTGATCGAGAAACGCCCAAAACCGTCACTGAGCGGCGCTATGCCCAACACGTGGCGTTGCATCACATTCACCGGCGCCAATGAAAACGCATGACACAGGCTTCCCACACCGCCGATGGCCTGTTTCCCATGCCTGTGCACATTGAACTCCCAGATGGTTGGGCTCCCGCTTTGGAGGATCGGCCCCCAATAGCGGTGAATCAGCCGATGAACTTCATCCAGTCGCCCGATGGCAGCCATGGCCTCGAAAACGAAATACAGCATGTACAATTCCGGCAGATGCAGATCGTCGCGGAACAAGGCCTGTTCCACAGCAGATCGGTGGTCCGGATTGAGGTGGCCGCTGAGCAATGCCAGCGCGTGGGTGAGTCTGCCAGCCGGCTCGGGCGCTTGGGAAGCATCTTGCCCAAGCCACTCCAGAAAGCACGCGCGTTGGTCGTCCCAGAAAATGTGATCGATTTGAGCGGCCTTGCGTGCCGCCCGCTGCCGATACTCTGAAGCCTTTTGTGGATTGCTGGGTGAATACAGATCGGCCAGACATTGAAGGGCGTGAACGTGGAACCAGTTCACCACGCACGCGTTTTTCCCATCGAGAGGCCGGTTTGTAAATTGAAAAGACCAGTCCACAAAATTCCATATTTCCTTCGGCGGACAGAGCATCCCCGAAGCATCCGCGAACTTTTCGCATTGGTCGACCAGATCCGCCATCTCATCGAGAACCGCTTCAACAAACTGACGATCACCTGTATAGGCCTGGTAATCCTTGAGCGCCAGCGGGAGAAAAAGGTTGGTCGCAAAAAGGACGACATACGGGTTGTCATCCGTGGGACAGACGCCGCCGATCAGCCCGTTGGCCTCCCTTTGGCTCAGCGCCAAGGCAATACATCGTCGCGGCAAGTCCGCAGTGTTGACCATCTCCAACCAAAAGCGATTCACGACAAGAAAATCATTAACCCAAAATGCCATTTCACGCCATGGACAATCCATGACGGTATCGGTGGCGCAGACGCTGAGGGTGGCGAGACACCGATGCCAGAGCGTGTTGTGAAAATCACTGTCGCAGGAGAACTCGGCGTGATCCTCGATGGGATATCGCTCATCAACCAGTGTAAGGCCATGCAGGCGAATCGGGCGGTCAAACCCGCGCATCGCCAGTTGCATATATCGGCCCCCACGCCTGCGAAGTGGATTGGAGATCTGCTGCCGGCCCTCGCCAAGTATGTAGCGATCGGCGAAATGATACCCCTCGGCAGGATGTAGTTGCAGACGCTCGTCCTGAATTTCCTCCTGATAGCCGATATCGACAATGGTGCCGGCCGGTGCGTCAATATCCATCTGAAAATAGCCTATGAACTCCTTGCGAAAATCGATAATCAGCGTCACCCCCCCTCCGTCGCTTGCGGTCGGCACGTGTACAGTTTGCCCCCTGAGCAAGGCGCGAACATCAAGTGACATTGGAAGATGCGGCTCAGTGGTGAGCAGGCCGGCCACGCTGACGGCATTAGGTTCGGATAGGGGCATCAACGCCCGCACCACCGGAATATCTTTGGGCAACAGACGGGTGTGTTGAAGTGGCGCCACGTCGCGCAGGAACAATGTTTTGGCATGGATCGGTCGGTCGTCTGGAATCATGCAGGCAGGGAACCATGTCGAATCATCCTGAAATCGCTCCCAATCATGAGGCGCCTGGCGCAGATCCCGCCATTCCATCAATCCGATCTGCGAAGTGTACTTCTGGACATCCTCGGTGCGGTACTCCTTGGCTATTTGCACCTGCCACGACTCGTCAGTGAACAGTTGGCCGGAAGCGAAAAATAAGGCTGGCTCAGCCGGAGCCGCGATATAGGTGGGAAAATTATCGCAGAAGATTTCGGCCGCAATAATGTTTTCACCACTCTTCAGATGCGCGGCTGCGTTATGGCGGTCCAGGAAGTTGCAGACGCGCGTGCCGCGAGCCGGACCTGTTCCCACGCAGACGCCGTTGATATACAGCGTGTACCGGCTTTCGGCCGCTACGTACACCCATCCCGCCGGATCGAGTTGAGTACGATCCACCCTGCGCCTGGCGCGAAATACGCATCCGCGAAGCCCTCGGGCGTCGGCTGGTGCAATCCACCGCGCCGGTTTCGGATATTGCGTTCGTTCAAAGTCTTTTGTCGCCATAATGTGGACAAAGAGTGTTGTACGGAATCAGCCGCACCAATGGGGCGCACAGAAATTCACCCGCCGCTTTATCCTACTTGGATGACTGGTTATACATCAATTCCGGATAGTTGGCCGACATCCATTGACGCAGCGTTGCAACACTTTGATCGCTCCAGCCCGTATAGGGTGCGCGGCAACGTTGGTGTGATTGCGCAAAACCGGCCGCGACCGCCATCGCCTTGTCCACCGTGGGATCGGATGAGCCTTCGCCAAGCTCACCAATGAGCACGCCAAGACGCGAATAAAACGTGGCCAAGCGTCTCTGTTGCTTTATCGCCTCGATCCAGTCACCGGCTTGGGCGGCGGCGTAATACCTCATCATGTAGTCCGGATTCACGCCGATGAGCGCGCTGTAGCAACCTCTGGCGCCCAACTGCATTCCCGAAGCCAGCAGCGGTTCGGATACGAAGAAGGATAGTTGCGGCACAGCCTGAATATCGTCCTGCAACTGGCTGAAATGCGATCCGGCAAAGGTATATTTGACGCCCACCAGTGAGGGGCAGACTTCGAGAATTTTCAAGTAGTCGCCGGCGTGCAGAAATCGTTTGGATCGCGGAATGTTGTAATGCACGATCGGCATATCCGGACAGGCGGTGTACAGATCGCGGAAGAATTGCAACACTTCTCGATCGTTCAATTCCATCCAATAAGGCAATACGATCTGGGCCGCGCCAACCGCCGCCTTGGTGTTCGCATACTCCAGTAATCGCAGTGTTTTATGTGTTGCGTCGCTGCAGCAGCCGATCTGCAGCGGAATGCCGGCCTGGCCGCACAGGTGGGATTGAATATCCACCATCTGCTTGAATTCATCGAAGTCCAGCGCGTAAAACTCCCCGGTCGATCCGGTCGTGTAGATCCCATGAGGCTTGTGCCGTATCGTCAGGCGGATATTGGCTGCATAGGCGTCAGCATCGAAGCGGTAATTTTCATCCCAGCACAGAATGCTCCCTGCCCAAATACCGAATATGTCATTCGCACTGAGTCTTTTCATCATTTGCCCTTTGGTGATGCTGTTCATCGATTTGGTCTACCGCACTGCGGATGACCACGCCATTACTTTTGTATACGAATCAAGGATAGCAAACGCAATTATAATTGCAAGCCGATATCAATCAGATCGATATAGCTATCAGACTATGTCGACATAATATATTGCTGATAAATGAAATACGTACTATAATGGAACATTTTCCATGGATTTTCCGAGCTTGTCACTTGAGGTATATGGGAATCTTATTGACTATATGTATACATTAAATTAGCATGAACAACCCACGTAAAGCCGTTGGCAAAGAAAGGCAGCCATGAAACTTATTGACCAATCGACAGTGCCACCGGATGCCAAGTCACGCAAGATCAAGTCCAGCCATCGAGATCGAGCATACGGCGTGATTCGCCGCTCGATTCTGCTGGGACATCTTAAACGCGGGGTGCGTGTCAACGAGCGCGTACTGGCTGAGCAACTCGGCATCAGCCGCATGCCGGTGCGTGAGGCGCTATTGTGCCTCCATGGGGAGGGGTTGATCCGAAAATCCAAGTGCGGCCTGCAGGTTACCAAGCTGACACCGCAAGAGACCGGCTACCAAAAGGAATTTCGCGCCATTGTCGAGTGTGCTGCAGTGCGGCTGGCTGGCCAGCGCATTACGCCTGCAGAAATCGAGCGCCTGCGTGAAGTCATCGCCGAACAGGAAATTCTCGAAACCGCCAAGGACATGCAGGCCTTTGGCGAAAGTGACCTGCTCTTTCATCAGTTGCTGCTCAAAGCCTCGCGAAACCCCTTCCTCACCCGCCTATCGGGAACGCTGGGAATGGGGTTGGTTGTGGGAGGAAGCGAACCCTGTAAAGCAACCGTGGAAATGCATGCCCAAATCCTCGATGCCGTCGCCAAAGGCGACGCGGATGAGGCCGAGAAACAAATGTACAAACATGTGATTGAGGATTCGACGTATAGTCAGGACACCGCGTGCGCGGATGAGGATCCAGAGTAAATACAACCAGGATACATTATGGCCTATGACATCGTTAAAGAGGGGTTCATTCATCGCTGTCCGCCCGACGGACCAGAGCAGGTCGCCGCGACCGGGCGCTGCGCGGTCACGCGAAATGGTCAGATACTTTGCAGCTACATGACCCAGTCCGCATTGAGCCAAAATGACTTCGTGCCCATGCTGTCCGGCTCGTCGGACAATGGCAATAGCTGGCAAACCCACAGGCAGATTTGGCCGCATTTGCGTAAAGCCTATTCCATCAACGTCTCCATCAGCCGATCGTCCGCAGGTGATCTTTTTCTGTTCGGATCGCGTACTCCGCGAACCAGGCCCGATGAATCCTTCTGGTCCCAGGAAACACTTGGTATTCTGCAAAATGAGTTGGTCTGGTCACGATCAATGGATGATGGCGCAACGTGGACCGATCCTTGTGCAGTGGCTGTCCCCCTGCCGGGAGCGGCCGAGTCCCCCGCGCCTTTGTGCATTACCCGCACAGGTCGGTGGGTCGCTCCGTATTCGCCGCACAACACGTTCGATCCCAACCTGAAGGTTGATCTTCGTCACGTTGTCCTGATGCAAAGCGACGATCAGGGACAAACGTGGAGACACAACTCGATGATCCGCGTCACCGAAGACGATGCCTATGTAGCCGAAGCTTGGGTTACGGAGCTTTCCACAGGCGTATTGCTGGGAACCGCGTGGCATCTGCGCCGCGGGCCAGGGGATGATTTCCCCAATGCCTACGCGCTGTCAACGGATAATGGGCGCACGTGGGGACCGACGCGCGCTACTCCGATTCGTGGTCAATCCGCTGGCATGGCTCCCTTGGATGATGGAAAGGTGCTGTTCGCCTACAATCAGCGGCGCCATGGCACACCGGGTGTCTGGCTGGCGCTGGCCAAACCGAACGACGCAGATTTCGGCGTCGTGGCGAATGAAGTGGTTTGGCGCGCCACCGATGCCACGAGAAACGCGACATCGGGGAAAAGCACGAACTGGACCGATTTCGCCTTCGGGGAACCCTCTGTCACCGTTCTGCCGGATCAAACGGCATTGGTTGCCTTCTGGTGCATCCAACCGGACGGCGCCGGTATTCGGTATGTTAAAGTAAAACTATCCTGAACACTCCGCGAGGCAATCCCCCATGCAAACAAGTGATATTCAAGCCATCGATATCCACGGCCATTACGGCCGTAATGACCGTCCGGGCCGGGACCTGGCCATTCGATTCCAATCCGCTGATGCGGCGGAGGTCGCCCACCGTGCCCGTGAATGCAATATACAGTACACCGTTGTGTCTCCGCTGCTCGGCCTGATGCCCCGCGGGAATGCTGATCCAGTAGCCGGTAATGACGAAGCAGCCAGGGTCGTCGCCAGGACGCAAGGGATACTGCAATGGGTGATTGTCGATCCCCTCAAGCCGCAAACCTATGAGCAGGCCGACGCCATGCTCAAAACACCGCGGTGCGTGGGCATTAAAATTCATCCGGAGGAGCATTGCTATCCCATCGTCGAACATGGTGACAGGCTCTTTGCCTTCGCCGCCGAGCGTCATGCCCTGGTCCTCACCCACAGCGGCGAGCGCAACAGCATGCCCGAAGATTTTGTGCCCTTTGCCGATGCGTTTCCCGAAATGAAGCTCATCCTGGCGCATATCGGTAACGGATGGGACGGTGACATGGGACATCAGGTGCGTGCTGCCGTCGCCTCACGTCATGGCAACCTCTATGCCGACACCTCCAGCGCCAGCAGCATTGTTCCAAACCTGATTGAATGGGCAGTGCGTGAGATGGGAGCCAATCGGGTGCTCTTTGGAACCGACACCCCGCTCTACTGCGCCGCCATGCAGCGAGCGCGCATTGACTGCGCGGCACTGACAGACGCCGACAAGCGTCTGATTTTGCGGGACAATGCGCTTTTGCTTCTTGAAGGAGCAGGCTGCGACTTCGCTACTATTTCAACGTCCAGTCGAAACAAAGAGTGATCAAGTCGCCCGGATGGTCCATCAGTCTCTGATAACATTGGGGAGCGCCAGAGACCGGATGTGTTTCGGAAATGAGTCCGTCGAGGCTCAGCGACGGTTCAACAAGCAGCTCCAGTGCCCGATGGATGTCCTTCAGCTCGTGAACGCGCGGGACGATAAATTTGACCTCGCTGTCAAACAAGTCGTGGTAGTTGATCTGAATGGGGTCGGCATAGCTGCCCTGTGCGATCAGGCGCGGACCATGCCACCGGTTATGAAGGTGGGATTCCTTCCGCAGCCGATCGAATGCGCCGATGATTGCGCCGTCCAAAGCCGATACATGCCCACCACATGGATCTTCCCTCGGCTGCTCGCGGAGCAGGCTCAGGGAACCCTTCAGGGCGCGGGACGACCCAGTGGCATCGACCACAGCCTCGGCACCATGCGGAAAATGCGTCGCAAACGCCGCTGAGAGGTTGTGTTCATCAAATACGACACTGATCCCAGCATTCCTGGCGATCTTCCGGCGCAGCGGTACGAGGTCGGTGGCAACCACGTTGGCCCCGGCGAGTTTCAGAAGTCTGGAACACAACTGGCCCACCAGTCCCAGGCCGACCACCGCGATCTGTTCACGGATGCGGGCATTGACCAGATCGGTTCCATGCAATGCCGTCGCCAGTAAAACGGCCAATGTGGATTTTTGAGGATCCGCCTTTTCAGGAAGAATAAAAACCTCCTCCTGAGGCGCAATCAGATGGGCGGCATGTCCCCCCCATGAGCAACCCAAACCGGGCTGCAATGATCGGCACCCGCGGACGAACGCCATTGTGCCGGTTTTAAGCCCTTTGACGTTACGGCCCACCTCCACCACTTCTCCGACGGTCGAATAGCCCGGAACCAGAGGAAACGGATCGGCGGTTTGCTCCTTACCGGCGAGCGTCCGCAGCTCGGTACCGGGGCTGACGGTCGAGTAGTGGGTCTGAACGAGGACCTCATTCTCACCAATCGGCTGCAACTCGAACTGGCGCACGTCCACCTTGAAAGGTGATTCAAATACTATGGCCCGTGATTTCATGGCTTCTCCACGTCGATTATCCAGTCATTCATTCCCATTGAATACGCCTTCATTTCGCCCCTGCCAGTAGGCCCAGAGCCAATTGGCCGTGGCATCGCCGGAATAAAGCTCGGTTCGATGCTTAAGTTCCGGCGGGTATCGTTCCGGGTCGTAATACGCGCGCAACCCCTGGCGATCGATCGACTTGATGATGTGTCGCGCGGCGCGGCGCATTTCGGGATCGCGGAGGTGGCGATCCGCCTGGACGGCGGAGCGCGCGTGGAATGTGCTGTCGCTCGACCGGCCTCCCGAAACGTAGCGGAAGCCCAGCCAGTCGTTCGGCCCTTCAGCCTCCCGAAAAAATTCCGGATCCGGCCGCCTGGGTTTGCGCGTTTTCATATCCACCAACACATGCACGTACATCGTGCCATCCGGCGCCAAGGCAAGTTCGCCCTCGCTCCACACCTTTTTCATCGACGCCTTCCAGTTGGGCGCCCAGCGGTTGCCCGGATCATTACGCAGAAGGTAATCTAGTTCCATCATGTCCATGGAGACCGTGCCTTCCATCTCCCCGATCAGCCATGCCTGATGTTTGGTTTCATATGGAATTGGTGAATATTCGCTGGTGAGCTTTGGTGCCAATCGCAACTCGACCGCGTTCTCATTGACCCCCATCGCAAGCAGGCGGTCATACTCCCTTTTTAAGACCGCGTCACCGCTATGTCGGTAGCCCATGAGCAGCAGGCTTGGGAACCGGCCCAAAGGCCAGAGCATGTCCTCATGCCAGAAATACTTGTAGCGGTAACCGCGTTTGACCCAGAATTGGATCAGGTGCGTGATCATCCTGGCGATTTCCTTGCGTTCGCCGGAGTTTGCATGATGATGAAGATGATCCAACGCGAGCATCACATACAATACCTGGTCCGTACTTGTCTGCTCGGAGAACCGATTACCGTAGATCTTCGGGAAGAAACCCTCCTCGAGCTGCCTGCCCATGTCATAGATATACTTAATTGCGTCGAAGCATCGCCTGGCGCGCTTCATCGCAACCGGATCGTTGTCGATGGCATACTGATACAGCAGCGCTTGAAGATACGCCGCAGTCGTCATGCCGCAGTTCTCGTAGTTGTGCCATTCGGCCGGCGTGTAGCCCTCAGTGCCGGGAAGATGCATGGGAACCTGGTCTGGCGCGAATGACGCATCAGTCAGCGGCCCGCCTGTTTTCGTATCCAAGTATGTGTAGAAGACCCCGTTGGGATCGATAAAGGCATCCTCGACCCAATCCTCAATGATCCGCGCCTGCTGACGCAGTGTTCCATTATTTGTGGCAGTCACAAATGCTCCTAAATCATGACTCTCGTTGAACCGCGGCCCTGGGACGAGCCTGTCAACCGCGCTGCGGGATCCGTCATTGGCCGATCACGACCATCACGCGATGCAACTGGCCCGGATCGGTGGCGCTGATAAATTCCTTGATCGGCGCGAGCGATTTCACCCCGCCGCTCCGGGATGGTACGGACACATTGAGTCCAAACCGACTTCCCGGCTTCACCAGCAACGGCGCCATCACGTCCTGTGGGACTGTGATGACCACCGCAGCACCGGCGGCCGACTGGGTGAGAGCGACTTTGATACGCTCCTGAATGGCGCCCGCCACCAAGTAGCTGCCAGAACCAGCCTGCGTGCCCTGTACATGACGACACAGCGCCGCCAGCGTTCCGCCGTCGGCATGCACCAGTTCATAGACCGCCATATCTTGATTAGCTGTTTTCGGGTTCGACCAGTCGCCGGATTTCATCACCGGCTCAACGTAGAGCCCTGTGCTGGCGAAAACTTCCGCTGGTGACCGTGCGTCGCCGGCAGCGCTGAGCGTGATAACTAGATTCTTTTCGGAAATGGCTATGCGCGCGGACAGGCCCGAACCCAGATCAATCGCAGACGAGCTGACCGCAGCACCGGTCGCGCGCTGTCGTAGCATCATATAACTGCCGGAGAATCGCTCCGCCTCCCGCCCGTTCACCAAGCAGTTGAACTCGAACGGGAGCAGTTCACCCGCCTTGAACTGCGGCAGCGCAATACGCTGCTGAAGCGTGCCGCGCGGTGGCACCTTGATTACCTGCTCCGATTGGTGGCCATTGACAATGATCGTGGCCTGCCCATCCACTTCGCGTTCGACCGGGTTGGTAAACACAATTGACGCATGGCCGTCGCTTTCCGGGACTGCGGCGATATCCAGCACATTGTCATGTTGTCCATCCATCGGCACAGCGCCGGCGATGGCGGCGCATAGCGCTTCTTCGGTCCCGGGTTGGCCGATGATGAACATCGGAAAAGATGAGATAGGGATGGCGGTTCGGCCATCAGCGCCTTTGACGAAGTGCGCCTCGTTTTCCATGAGATCCAGGAACTTGATCGATTGCTGGCCAAAGTCGAATGCGTACAGGGGCGGCTTCGCTTTCCAGCGATCAACGGCTTCATCATACCCCCAAATCGCGGCGATGGGCTTGCCGGTGGCATCATCAATAAATACGTAGCAGCGCACTTTCGGAGCGAATCGCAGATCGCGGTAAAAAGTCGAATTCCCCAGGACATGCCCAAGTGTATTGACGATCTTATCGTAGGGTCGGGGAGTCAGATCGATATCCACGAATCGCGCCGGCGTGTTGAAATCATTCACGCACGCTACGCGACTGGCATACTTCAACCCCATAAGCCAGGTGCGGGCACTGAAGGCGGAGGATATTCGCTCGGCCCTGCCGAAGTCGTAGGAGAGCGGTCCAATGTACCACGAATTGCCTGAGTGCTGGATATAGGGAGACATTCCCTCTTGCGGAATATTGAACGGTAGGTAGTTGCCCCCTTCATTGAGGTAGAAGGGCCAATCCTTGCAACCGTTTCGGTCGAGCATGGCCAGGAATGAGGCAATGTCGCTGTCAATATCCGGGGTTTCGGGGAAGTCGCGGTAGTGATGACCCGCAGCGCCGTCGAAGTGTATCGACGGATCGAGTCGCTGCGTATCCTGGATGTACTGCTCAACCCATTTTCCGCCGTTTTCCGGAGCTATCGTCCACGGACCACCCTCGATCAACACCTTGGCGTCGGGGTTGCCCCGTTTGACACCCCGATAGGTCGCCAAAAGAAATTTGGCGAAGGTATCGCCGTGCGCTTCCATCGGCCTGACCGCGGGATTGCTTTCGCCTACGAACCACCAGATATTGTTCCATGGCCGCATCTTCGCCTTGAGGGCGACAATGTCCTCAAACTGCTCCAACTGCGCGGCTGTCGGGTCGATCATGTGCTTGATGCCGCTCATCTTGATCTTCCCTTGGTTTTCCGAGATTTCACCCTCCACGCCTGTATGCACCTGCATCACCGGCCGACCCATATAGGCGAATCCGTACTTGTTCAGCAGCTCCACGCGCTCCCGATCCAGATCGTAGTCGGGGTCGATACCCAGCCCGATAAAGTCGTAGACAACCGAACCAAATCCGATCTCTCGTTCTCGTTGGATGAAGCGTTCCATCTCCGGCCCGCCCGCCTGAAGTGCGTAAACACACGTCAAATTGAAGATATTCTTGTTCTTTTGCGTGTTGTCGAGAAAGTTCATCGATGAAAAGCGATAGTACTCCTGGTCTTTACGCTTCAGACCTTGGACATCGAAACTCGCCTTGACGATGAACACTCCGCGCAGCTTGTTGTTGATCAGCCATTGGCTCAGATCGTTGAGAGCGACGCGGGCTGATCCGTCCTCGCTGGTGTTGAAGTCATAGCTTCCCTGGAAGACCGTCTGAAAGAAAAAGTCCTCCACGCTCAGCGTCACAGTGCCGGAGGTGTTCGGCAATGTCCGGACATTGAGGGCGAATTCCGGTTCCTGGCCAAACTCCAAAAAATTGCCGCGGGCGGCGCTGGTTAACTGCGAGGCGACCGCCAGATCGACAAACTCGCTGGGCGCTTGGGCCTGTTCGAGCTGCACATCGTCAACCCAGACGAATGTTTCCCTTCCATCGGCCCAGCCGTCCGGATCTAACGCATCCATGTAGACGCAACTGAATCGCTCGTTGGCGGTAAAGGGGATACTGAACCGCTGCCATTGGTCGGTCACCTCAAACACCCGTGTGTTTGAATCCGGGAACAGGAATGCGTGTCGACCGCGCCCCCACACATAAAGCCGGAGTTTCTTGTCGCGCGAGGCCTTGGCGTAAAAGCTGTAGACGTACGGCTCGCCGGGGATCAGTGGTGTGGGAATATGACCGAGGGAAAGCGAGCTGCGTACAGGCAGAGCTTTGAGCCTGAGAGACGACGGGCCGGTGCGACCGATCTGCTGATCCAGCGTAAAGACCCCTTGGTATTTAAGCGGGATCATGTGGCCGGCGTAAAGGGGGAAACCCCAGTACCGCAGGCCCTCCTCAAAAGAAGGGTTTTGGATCAGGTTGCGGCTGGCGCGGTAGTCGGGCAGTTGCAGGCGATCAATACCCCAGAAGTCGATGCCGTTCACGCTCAATTCGTGCCCCGAGTGCGATACCTCGCCGCTAGTCGTGCGCATATCCAATAACAGGCTCAGCACACCGTTGTTGCCGGCACGAAAAGAGAGGCGGCTGCCGTTGACAATCACGGCGGAACAAGACACCGGACGGATTGCGAAAGACTGTCCCGGTTGGTCAGGAAAAAGAAGAAGTTCGGCGCCAGCAAGTTGCTTGTCGGTGAAGGTTGTGGGGACGGTGCCGTCCAGGGGTGTGGACGTGTCACCGCTGACCAACCTGCCCTTGAGCGTGAGATACGAGGGCAGATCCAAAATCGCGTAACGATCCCTGACCTGCGTGGGGTCAGCCATACTGGCAATGCCCTTGATCTCGATCCAGCCGTTCTCGAGCAGGGTCATGCTCATGGAATAATCACCGAGCTTCACATCACTGGCGGTGGTGGCGCGCATTCCCGCCGTGAAGGTGGTCCCGTAATCCCCGTGGACCTGATGCGGATCCATGAAGAAAACCGGATTGATACCCCCCTTGCCAAAGTCAAATATTTCGTAGAAGGATCCAATGGCGTCGGAATCAATATTGAGGTTAAGCTGCGGCCAACTGGGCTTGGCCCAGATGCTTTTTGAGCCGGCCACGATCCGATGGTCGGCCGTCATCATGGGGGACGACGGCGATTGGGCCGGTGTTTCGACGGACAAGGCCACCTGCAGATGGATGCACGATAACACAATCAGCAGCACAAACTGAATGAGGAATCTCGGCATGAGGGATGTCATTGTTGTCATGAGACCAAATCAAAATCCAGGAAGGGAGTATACGTTGACATGTCGCTCTGGACATGCAACGTTGCTGAACGCGACCCCAATCCGTCGAAATAAAACGGCCGGACACGGATGCACGTGCCCGGCCGTGGCATCATCACAATACATCGCCCGCCTTAGTGGCGACGACGTTTGAGCATCGCCAACGAACCAAGCCCCAAGAGTGTCAACGCTGCCGGTTCGGGAACTTCCGTCGAGTTCACAACAATGTCGTCAACCCAGTAATATCCGTACGCATCCAAATCGGCATACGTCCGAACCTGCACATAATATGTTGACAGGGCAGGGCTTGTCGCAGCGCCGGTGTTGCTGACCGTGATAAGCGAAGGGAGCGAGCTGTAACTCGACCAACCGACCGCGACCGTGCCCGGATTGAGCTTCGCATCGGCCAGAAGCACGCTGGCACCAGTGCCATCAGCATGTTCCGTGGCCAGCACCTTGACACCCACCCACTTGTTCGTGTGCGTATTAACTGCAGCGCTGACGGAGTACTGAGTGTTGGCGGTGACCAGGATGCTGGTGTTGTAATATGACTCCCAGCCATAGTAGTTCATCATCGCTTCGTTCTGTGTATAACCAGTTCCGCCAGTGATCTCCCAGCCAAGCGGCTTTGAAACGGCACTGCCCCATCCACCGTTGTTTGGCGCCAGACCGTTACTTGAATTAACCGACAGCGAACCGTTGTTCGTCGTTGCGTCCATGATGACAGCGGACTGCGCCATAGATGCGCCAACCATCAATGAACTCATCGCGACGAAAAGCACCTTTGCCTTGAACATACAAACCTCCTTAAAAGAGTTGCCGGATGATGTTGCGGCACACAGCAACGCGCTGCGCTCCCGCTCCACGCATCCATACGAAATTTCTACTCTCGATCCCAATAGTTGTTACTCATCGAATAATCAGTCAATGCCGCCTCGCTGTATAAGCTGGTCGGGTCTGTCTTGTTGGGTGATGCATGGTTGGTTACGTGTCCGTCCGCCCAGAGCACATTGCACGAGGCGTTGGAATGGCGCGGCGCCAGTTGCCCGGCGTACGCATGGGTCGCGACATACGGATAGAGATAAAATTGCCCGTTGCCATAGACCGGACCGTACGTGTCGGCCACCACGATCGTTGCGGCGGGTTGGCGCAAATCCGTCGCCTTGGCAAAATCCCAGGTTGACGACCAAGAGGGATTGTCCGTGTTGTGCGCCAAGCCCATCGACAGGCCGTAAGAGACGTATCCGCGAGCCTGCACATAATCCTCCCACGTCTGTCCGGCGACCGGGAGATCCAGTGCGAACGGAATGTGCAGATCGGCCGGGCAATCGAATATCCGATAGGTCTGGACGTAACTGATCGTATTATGGGGCCAATTACCCTGATTGTTCACCAGATAGTGGTACCAAGCGCCCATGACCGACGGGATGAAATAGGGCATGTACTGCCCGTTGTTATCATTGGTGTACATCGCCAGCCCGTAGCCAATCTGTCGGAGATTGTTCATGCACGCGACACTTTTGGCCTGCTCTCTGACCCTGTTCAGCGCCGGCAGCAGGAGACTGATGAGAACCGCGATGATCCCAATGACGACAAGCAACTCAACCAGCGTGAAACCATGCAGGTTTCGGCGGCGGTGGGCAATGGTCCTAATGGCGTTGCGCCTGAACATGCGTGACTCCCAAAGAGGCTCGAAGTGTGAACTGTGGCAAACTCAATGCCCTGCTCACCAAGCCCGGACTTTCCAAGCGGCGTACCAAACCGCTGGTCAACTCATGGCTAATACCGCCGACATCAGACAGGATGGACTATACAAGAAATCGGCAGTTGGTCGATGCTATCTGCCGCTCTAGTAATATCTTTTTCCGCTATACGGCAAGATGGAAATCTATGCCATTTATCGCGGCCAAACCTCTTATGATGAGACCAAATGATTGACATGCGGAATCAAAGCATCTATATCTGATCCCGCTATGACGATTGCACCGGGACCCCATGCCGACCCCCTGTCCGTCCATGACCGGTTTCACGTGCGGCTGCTTTCGATAGGCTCCGTGCTCCTGCCGCCTAAAGCATGGTTTTACAATGACTTGCGAGGTAGTTACTGGCGTTTGTACGTGAACTCCGAGCCGGGAGCGGTGGTGTGGTCGTCGGGAATGGAATATCCAATCCCGCCGCACCGCGCGTTCCTGATTCCGGCGTGGGTCAAATACAGCAGCCGCAACGAACGAGAGGTTCACCATCTTTGCCTTCATTTCGACATTGTTGGATTCACCGGCCCGTTGATTCGACAGTGGTTCGACCATCCGATTGCGCTTGCCGAGGACGCATTGACCCAGCGACTGGCTCAGCAAATTCGCCAACTCCTGGATGATGGAAGATACGATGACATCATCACAGCGTTCGCTGCCAAGTCCCTGATCGATCTCTCGGCTGGGCGGCTTTTTCAGCTTCTCGAGGAAGCACCGCCACGCGACGGCACGTTTGACGCTCGCCTGCTGCGGCGGCACCTGGCGGATTTGGCACCGGTTCTTCCGGCCCTGCGGCGAATCGACGGCAACTTCGCTGAACCGGCATCGAATACGGAGTTGGCTGAACTGTGTGGAATGAGCGAGGATCACTTCATCCGACTGTTTCGCAAGCATGTTGGGCAGACTCCCGCGCGTTACGCCCTGGAACGTCGCATCACTCACGCGGCGGAGCGACTGGCGTTTAGCGACGAAAGCCTGAAGCAGATTTCGGCGCAGGCGGGTTTCAAGAACCGGTATCACTTCACACGCGCCTTTGTTCAAATTATCGGAGAGCCTCCTGCCCACTACCGTCAGCGTGGTCACCTTGCGGGCCACAAATAGGCTTTGCCCGCCCAGATCATATCCCCTGGCATTCGCGCATCTCACGGTCGTTCCACCCTACAACCTCACCGGCCTGCCCGTCGCCGCAGATCGATCGGCAGCGAAAACCACCTCATGTGAACGCATGGCATCGTCCAGGCTTGTCAGGGGCATTTCTCTCTGCGCGTCCAAGGCGTCGAAAAACGCCTGAAACTGCGCCGCGTATGGCTGGTCAGACACATCACCGGAGCCGAGCAATTTCATGGCGAGTGTGTTCCAGGTGTTTGTGTCGGTTTTCAATTTCGTCGAGTGAAATCTGTTGTCGAGCAGGCTGCCTTCGCTTCCGCACAGATGGGTATGAAAATAATAGGGTTGAAGACAATCCACGATGGCTGCGCATTTGCCAATCCGGCCACTCTTGAATTTCAGGATGGTGACACTGCTGGTCGGGTACTCATACGCCGCGAATATTTCGCTGGTTGTTTTTGTGTCGTAGCTGGTGACTTCCTCCACGTCGCCGCCCATGCACAGTAGTAACGCATCCAAGGCGTGGCATCCTCCGCTCAGCAGCGAACTACCGCCGGCGTCCTTGCGTGTGTTCCAGCGAAACTGGCCATACCACGGACCATGGCCGTGGTAATAGTCCACTTCGCCATAATGCACCTGCCCGAGAAGCCCTTGATCGATGACGGATTTGATCGCCAGAAACTGGCTTGAAAAGCGACATTCAAAACAGACACAAGCCCTGACCCGGTTGGCCTTCACGGCGGCATTGATGGCCTGGCAGTCGTTCCAGGAAAGCGCCAGCGGCTTCTCAATAATCAGGTGTTTGCCGGCATTGGCTGCGGCAATGGCATGTTCCATATGTTGATGCGGATAACCGCAGATGGAAACACAGTGGATATCCTTGTCGGCCAACAGCGCGTTGACGTTGGCATATGGTTTGATCGGAGTGCCCCACCTCGCGCTAAGCTCCTGCGCGTCGAGCGCACGCGAAGAACACACCGCCGTCACCCCGGCCTGCCTCGCCGCGTTGATCGCTGGAATATGCGCTGTGGCTGCCCACCCGTAACCGATTATTCCCACATTGTATTTCTTCATGAAACCCCTCCGTTGGCTGCGGTGCTGACGCGATAGTCGTCGATGCTAAAGCACAACCGCATCGCACATCATCCAGGTGCCGCTTCCAGCCGCGCATGGGGCCAGACATGCCGCTCAATGCGATGCGTTCCGCCGGAATTGAGTGTTACGGTTTTGCCCCCAAACGTCAGCGTGCCGGTAACCCCCGCCGGCAATGTGACCTGGCCCTCCAGAGCACGACCATGGTTCACTAAATCGACTTCGATCCACCCTCGCGGATGCACGAGCTTTCCCGATAGTTGTCGCAATGGCCCGGGGAGGGGCGTAATCTCCACGCGGTCAAAGCCCATCTCCGCCGGGCGAACACCGAGGATGGTGGCAAAGAAATGATAGATGGGATGCGCGCCCCACCCGTGACAGTCCGAACGGGTCGGCTCTGGTTGCTCGGGCGCGGTGCGAAGCCCCCGACTCGATAGATCAAACCAAAGGCCCAAACGGTCAAAAAACAGATCCATCAAGCCGAGTTGGCGATAGGTTTCAAACAGGTAGTGGCAAAAGGAGATCGTTGCGCGCGAGAGATCCTTGTCGTTTGCCAGCCCATGGGCAATGCGCCTCTGTTCGACCGAGCCGATTGTTTTGCCGAGGACGGCGAAACACTGAACATGCTCTGAAAAATGTTCCCTGCGAACATCGTCGGCAAACAGTCCCCGATGATCGTCCCAGAAGGCCGCGCGGGCATTTTGACCAAGCTCCGATCCGAGTCGTCTCCACCGATCTGCCATCTCCAGCTCGCCCAACCACTGTTCGATATCGGCGGCCAGATGAAGGATGTAAACGAATTGAAAATTCATTATGCCGCTAGGCCCGTATGACATACCGGGGTGCACGCCATCGCGCCATGTGGGAACCCAATCCATGAAATTCCAGCCCTCATCGCAATCAACCAGCCCATTGTGATTGAGTTTTCCCACATACCAATCCAGGACGCTGCGCGCCCCGCGCATTCGCTGTGCCACAAAATCGGCATCACCTCTCCAAAGCGCATAGTCGTGCAACATCCCAACCCAGTACAGCGAAAACGGGGCAAGAATCTGCCTGATACGGCTGGGATAACGGGACTGCGTCAAGCCGGTGGAACCGCGCGAATAGTCGAAGACCTCAATGCATTTGCGAACCAGCCGGTCGTCACGATCCGACACCATCGATGTCAGGTTGTGCAAGCGGGTGTCGCCGGAATACATCAGTTGCTCGTAGTAGGGACAATCGAGAAAAATTTCGTGAGCGCATAGCTGAAGTGATCGAAACGCAATGGGAATGACCGCGTTGACACGCACGTCATCGCAGGCAAACTTGCTTTGCATCGTCAGGGGATAGCGCGTCTCGCGCAGCGTCAGACGTTCGATCTCCAGTGGCTCATCCTCGGTCTCGACGCACAACTGCAGATAGCGGCCGGCCTGCCACCAGAGCGATCCAAACATCCGCCCCGCCCCGCCGTCGGGGAGAAACACGTCGCCCACGCCAAGAAAGTACTTGCCCGAGATCTCATCGCGATCGCCTTTGTTCCGCGCCTCAGGTTCCATAAAAAGGGATTCGGCCCATTCCAGGGAGAGTGTCGCTCCCGTTCCGCCGCTGGTGACGATCTGAGGATACGCAGTCGAATAACCTTCAAGGTCAATGATGACGCGGCGCTTGGTCCGCGACGGTATGACCACCGGGTGTACGCCGTCGGCGAGCATCTGCCACTGCTCACACTCTGCTGCGATATGGTCGGCGTTACGAATCGGACACCTCTGCAGATCCTCCCGGCAATCAATTGATGAAACGAAGCGCACCCGCCCATTTCCGATCTCCAGATCAAGCATGGGCGGAAGCACGGCGGGACGCATCAAATGTTGAGCACCAATCTCATTGCGATACTTGCCATTGGTGCCATGATGCAGGGCAACGGCACCGCGCCAGCCATCCCCCTCGCCACGCTCGAGCCCCCACGGATAGGCTTGGCCATCGATCCGCAAGTTCGCGCCCGTGCCGAATGCCGGCCTGGGGTCGATCATGGTGATGCCAGTGACGCGCTTGTATTGCCACTGCGCTGCGCCGGTGCCGATCAGATGACCCTGCCCCCCCTCCGGGGCAAGGATGAAGCCATGGCGCACGCTCATTTGAGCATACGGTGCCATTGCGCCCAGCGACCAGACCTTGGCCACAATCACATGTTGCCCGGGCTGGAATGTTAGGTCATAGGTCTCAAAGTACCAGTTGGACGCATCACCCCGCTCGCTGCCACGTCCGATAAGCTGACCATCTACATACAGCTCGTAACGCTCGTCGCCGCTCACGTGCGCGCGGATCGTCATCGCTTCATCGATTGTGAACACCCGTCGATAGGCCGAAACATGCGGCCCATTGCCCGCGTCACCCCCGTTAATCCAGCGGTAAGGCCACAACCCCTTGCGGTGCCACGACTTACCCGCGTCGTGGGCGGCAAATGGCAGATAGTCAATCAGCGTTCGCATATGGTTCCATTCCTGGCATCATCTCCACAGCGCGGTAACGAACGATGCAATATACTACTGTGGATTGCACAATAACCGTTGAATACGCCACCGGGCACAATCACGCCGCGCCCTCGTGCTAACAAAGCCTTGCTGGCCCGACGGTCGCTGGCAAACACCAACGCCGGCTTGAACTCGCTCAGGCAGCCAGCGACATTGCCCATTTGTATCCGGCCTCGTGAAACATACCTCTGAAAACCTTGCTACGGTATGCTATTGCCCGTCACACTCATATCCATTTCCGGCAGGCGGCGCCTGCTTTCCTCCTGATCGTGAAACTTCGCGTGAATCCTTTGGATCACCTATAATTCAGTCTGAAATTGGAAGGAGCCTATTGATGCAAGCGATTCGTGTTCATCAGACCGGCGGGCCGGAAGAATTGAAGCTGGAAACCGTTCCCAATCCCGTGGCGGGGCAGGGGCAGTTGGTGGTCCGGCTCGTGGCGGCGGGAGTGAATCCGGTGGATACCTATATCCGTTCAGGAAAAAACAATTACGCCCCCAAAAATCTCCCATATACCCCCGGCATCGACGCCGCTGGGGTGGTTGAGTCCGTTGGGCCTGACGTTCATAAGTTCAAATCGGGCGATCGGGTTTACGTCGGCGGCAGCCTCAGTGGCACTTATGCCCAGAAAGCACTTTGCATCGAATCACAACTCCATGCCTTGCCCGACAAGGTTTCATTTGAACAAGGTGCGGCCATCAATGCCCCTTATGTCACGGCGTATCATGCCCTGTTCGACCGGGGGCGTGCGGTCCGCGGGCAAAGGGTTCTCATTCACGGCGCCAGCGGCGGCGTGGGGACGGCTGCGGTCCAATGGGCGATTTCCGCCGGCATGAGAGTGACCGGAACCGCCGGCACCGAGGCCGGTTTGAAGCTGGTCAGGGACCAGGGGGCGCACGATGTGCTGAATCACCATGATGCGGATCATGTGCAACAAGCATTAAATCTCACCGGCGGCAAGGGTTATGACATTATCATCGAGATGCTGGCCAACGTGAATCTGGACAATGACCTTGCGTTGATCGGACGATGCGGTCGGGTGGTGATTGTCGGTTCACGGGGAAGGATCGAAATCGATCCCCGGCAACTGATGTCCAAAGGCAGCTCCGTGGTCGGAACTTCACTCTTGAACGCCAGCGAATCGGAGTTGTTGGCGATCCATACCGCGATATTCAGCGCGCTCAGCACCGGCGCGATCAGGCCGGTCATTCGCACCACGATACCGCTGAGTCAGGCCACCGAGGCCCATAAACTGGTGATGGAACCGGGCGCGTTGGGGAATATCATTTTAATACCCTGATAGCGTCTTCATGACGACGGACAAACTGAAACGCTACACCTCTGAGTGATGCGGCGATCGACGCCATCGGCGCGCACGCAAGCTGCCAATCAACATCGTCATGGTCTGACCTGTTCATAATCCAGTTTCTCCCCAAGCACTTCGGCGCCCACGTCACGCGGACCGCCATAGTTCTTTTGCGATAATGCGCCGTGGAACGGACAAAAGCATCCGGATATTTCGTGGATACATCCTGTGTGCACGCGGATCCCAATCCCGATCCCCTTGCAGATTTTTTTGCTCACGATGGATACAGTGGGTAAAGTTGAAGCTGCACGTTAATGGGTGCAGCAGGAGGATGGCGCGCGGTGGATGCTGCCGGTTGTCATTGCTGCGGTTGTGTAACACAAAAATTGAAAGGTGCTTGGTATGAAGGTCAAGAGTCGATTTGCCGCCGGCGCATTTGTGGTCGGAGTGCTGGTTTTGGTACTGGCTGTACTGATGAGCAAGACCAAACCGTTTTCGATGGCAGATTTTATAGAGCTTTGTAAGAGAGCGGTGCCCAGGCAGGTGCAATCGGCTATTGAGGCGGGCGCAAAGGTGAATACCAAGGATGAGAATGGCGCCACGCCGCTGATGTACGCAGCCAAGGATAACAACCATCCGGAAGTGATCACCGCACTGATTAAGGCGGGCGCGGACGTGAATGCCAAGGGTAAGGATGAGTGGACGCCGCTCATGTACGCAGCTAGGAATAACAGCCAACCGGAAATGATCACAGCGCTGGTTCAGGCGGGCGCAGACGTAAATGCCAAAGGTAAGGATGATTGGGCACCGCTGATGGGTGCAGCCGTGAATAATGGCAATCCGGAAATAATCACGGTGCTGGTTAAGGCGGGCGCGGACGTAAATGCCAGGGATAAAAATGGTTGGACACCGCTGATGGGTGCGGCAAGGAATAACAGCCACCCGGAAATAATTGCGGCGTTGATCAAGGCGGGCGCGGACGTAAATGCCAAGGATCCTGCTGGCTATTCAGTCTTGGAATATGCGCAGGAGAATAAAAATACAGCGGTTATAGATGAAGTCCGCAAGGCGGGGGCAAAATAAGCGGTGGTTCAGACAACGACGTACCTGGATACCGCATCCTCGCCGTCTGGGCGGTGAGCCGCGAGGATGAGTGACACAAGGCGGCGCACGACAAGGGCGGATGCACTAATGCTGTGATCGTCCCACGAATAGTGGGCAAGACCAATTTATACCGAAGTGCGGTTATCAGGTCATACGTTCGCTAATTTTCGCTGATTTTGATGCGCAGCGACGCGGCTCATTTCCATCGTTGGCGGCAAAGGTTGAGGTTGAACCGCAGCATCAACGCTCTGCCATTGACCACTGCGGACACTCTGCTCGGCTGCGGCCAACGTTGCCGTGCTGATCGCCGCCAGGGAATAAGGCATCGGCCAGGTGGCCCGACCGGCGATGGCATCGATGAACGTGCTGATTTCCTGACAATAGGCCTCTTCCAGAACCTCGCTGATGGCGCCCAGTTGCAACTGATCGCGCACATCGGAGTTCTTGAATTCACGTTCGATCACACCCTTCATCACGTCAAAACGCAGGATGCCGTTATCGCCATAGCAGACGCCCTGCCGTGCCTCGATGGGACAACCCATCAGCACCGTCAACTGACCGGAGGCACCTTGATCCAGAACCATCTGCATTGCCCATAAATCTTCCATCGGTTCGACCAGGTTGCCACGCTGAATCACCGTGCCGGCAACCGAACGGGGATAACCGAACAATTCATTGAGATAAAGCAGTTCAAAGGGAACCATTTCCCTCGCTGCTGCGGTGGCGCGGTGGCGGGCATAGTATTCCTTGCCCTCATCGGGGTGCCAGTTGGGTTGATAGGTGGACAAGAGCATCTGATAACCATGGAGCGTGCCGAGTTCGTGCTGGAGCTGCTTTTTCAACTCCCGGATCACCGGCAGGAAGTGCATGGAACAGGAGGCGGCACTGATCAGTTTTTTCCGGGCCGACATGGATTCCACATGGACGGGATCGACCGTCCAGATATTTGCTTCACTGAAATGATGCAGGCCCTGCTTCAGTGCCAGTTCGACATATTCAGCATGCTGATCGGGTGGCGTAGAGATCACCAGCGCAGCCGGTTGCCAGGCAAGGGCGGCAGGGAGTGAATCGAACGTCAACACCTCAAATTTTGCTGCTGCCCGTTGGCGACGGTCGGCCCGCAGGTCCAGCAGACCAACGCGCACATCCTTCCGAGCCGACAAATCCCGCATTCGCCGCCGACCCATTGAACCGCCACCAATAACCAAAACCTTCATTTTCTCTGACTGCGTCATAATTGATCCTTGATGATTTATATTTCTGTCTGATCGCTGTCGAAAAACCCGTTCTTACCAGCCTCACCCATACCGAACAATATAATGCTGAGCGTTTATCTTCATCACCTATTAGCGATGCCGTTTGGCATGGCTGTTCACTGCTCCAGCAACTGCTTCAGTCCGATCCGCGCTGATTCGATCGTGCGCGGCCCACCGGCATGATCCTGCTGCCAGACGATAACAAACGACCCGTCCGTCGCCTGGGTACAACCAGGGTATGACGCCTGTTGTCCCGGCGTGTCGGCCAGCACATATGGCTGGCTCCAGCTTTTGCCATTGTCGAACGATACCGCCGCACAGAGCGGCCAGCGGTCGGTGGGTGAATTGTTCCAGACCGCCAGGATGCCCGGCTTGGGTCCGTCGAACACGCACAGCGACGCGGGGGCATTGTGACTGATCAAAGGCGAGGGAACCGGTTCGCTCCACGTCCGCCCCTGGTCCGTGCTGCGTGATTCATATAAATGATCGCGACCCGTTCGCGCCAGCATGTATAACGATCCATCGGGGCAGATCACAATCGCCGGTTCATCCATTCCGCTGATCGCATGGACGGCACCATCATTTTTCTCAATGTGCGTGGTCAGCTCCGGCCCCTTGCTCCAGGTCTTGCCCTTATCTTTCGATATCATCAGGCCAACAACGACCACCTCTTCGCCCTCGGTATCAAGTTTGTGCTGCTTTTGCAGCTGCGAATCCCAGGCGTATCCAAACATCGCCGTGCCATCCGGAAAAAACAGACCATTGTTGATCTTGCCGGAGGTGTAGCGATACGGCATGGGTATTTCATACTGCCCTGACCAGCTTTGACCGTTGTCCTGACTACGCACCGCCATGGTTCGGGATGTCGTGATGAATTGGGCGTGCGTCGGTGGCACGGTCGTCGATGTGACCAGAATCGTCTGACCCATCACCACGATCGCCGGGTCGCAATCCAGTTCCGGATATGTATCGATCAACGTAACCGGCTCACTCCAGCTTTTACCCTGATCTGACGAAAAGATCCCTTTAACGACCACGCGGTCGCCTTTGGCATCAGCGTACGCTGAATAAACGCACAGCAGACGCCCGTCCGACAAACGTGCGAGACACGGATAAGCAGCCTGGTAATCGCCCGGACTGGGAGCAATCGGCGCAATGACAATATTGGTATCAACCCTGTTCGTAGAATTCCCCCGTTCACTCTTAACGTCGGACCAGATTTCCACTTCGCTCAGAATACCTCTGTCGCCGGAAGATTCCGGCGCTGAAAAATTAAGCTTGAGGTAGCGGTAATTTCCCGTCAGCTCCAGGGACGCATCACAAATATCCATTCCCGCCGCATGCCCTGGCCACGCGCCAAGAGAAATCCAATCATGCCCGTCAGAACTGGCCTGGATGGTTGTCCGTGGCAGACTACCGGAATAGAAAAGTACAATACGTCCCAGCGGATATGACTTACCAAGATCGAACGTTGCACTGGCAGGGCGATCCAGAGTCAGCGTCCATTTAGCGGGATCGGGTTCACGAAATTCGCGCCGGGTCTGATAGGCCAGCCACCGGTTGGTCAGCTTACCAACATCAAATGCCACCGGGCCTTCGATCACAGAATCATCATCCAAGGCACGAACCGTGTAGGTTCCCCCAATCGCTTGATTGGCACTGCCATGCAGCGCGGCTGCACCTTCCATGACCACATCATTGTTGGTCAGGCATACGGTTCCAGCCGGAGCGACTGGCGGCCACTGGAGCTTGGTCTTCAGCGGCGGCAGCTTGAATCGCCACACATCATGTCCCACGCTGGCACCGACTGCCCGCTGGAGTTGCCTGAACAAATTGATCATTGGCGACGAAAGCGTTGGTGAAACCGCTAATGGATTGGACGTAAATTGGATGACCCGGCCCTTGCCGTAATTGCGAATGAGAACGGCCGGTGTTCCATCAGCGAATTCCATCAACGGTTTGACATTTTCCGCCAGATGCGCCACGGAATATCCCGGTGCAGGAAATGAACACGCTGCGTCCAGTCTCAGTGCCGGCCTTTTGACGGTCTTGGCCGAAACATTTCCCTGACGCGCTGCGCCAAAACTCACGCCTGTTATTTCAGCCCATCGCGATGACAGGGGCTGACCATCGATATTCCATGAAAAGGCTTCAGGATCGGCGCAAATCACCGTGCCACCGGCGCGGATATATTCCTCCAGCCGCGACAACACCTCGGCTGATTCATATTTGGCCAGCGGAATGTAGACCGCCTTGTATTGCCCGACATCCAGCGGCGCGCGTTCCAACTGCCGATCACTCACAAAGGTAAACCAGCTTCGGACGAGTGGCCCGAGCAGAGTATAAATTGCATAGATTTGCGGGTGCTCCTCCGCCGTCACCTGCGGCCAGCGGAACGTGTACATCGTGTATTCCGACAACAACACCGCACTATCAGCCGTCGGAAGCTTCACCTTCCTCATGGTCTTGGCCATATCCGCGATTTCCAGCATTGCCCGCCACTTGGCTGGGTAATTATAGCGCGGATGGCCGATCTCAAACTCGTACCATTCTTCAGCACAGATCGTGATCCCATCGGCGCCGTTGCGATACGCCTGGCTGTAGCGCTCGCGAATGTCCTCGATACCGGGAACTTGTGCCCGCCCGATGGTATTCTGTACCAATGCGGACACTGGCACGGTTGATAAATCCGCAATAATCTTCGTATCGCATCCGGTTGAAACCTGGTTGGCCAGTGGTTCAAAAATATCCCAGCTCTGGAACATCACCAGGTCAAAATAATTGGACAACTGCCCCAGATCGCACATCGGCGCAGCCCCGCTGAAATCCGGGCTGATCAGTTTGATTTCCGGGTTGACTTCCTTGACCGCCCCATGCGTTCGGGAAAACAGCGACTCAAGCTGGTCAATCACCCAGCGCCGATGGGCAATGCGCTTGAATGGATCGGCATCAGTGTCGGATTCGGGCATGCCATATTTTCCGAACCCGTATTTCGTGCGGATTTCCTCATCGGCCTGGTTTACCTGGTCATAGCGAAGACTCATCGGCGGAATCTTGATCGCTGCCGATTCATACATTTCATCTCCCGCCAGCAGCGCCCAGAGCTGATCCGTCTTGCCCCGATATTCCCTGGCCAGCTCAACCGCCCGACGCACATACTCATCCTGCCAGCGCGGATCGAGAATCCAATTGGCGGTCTTGTCGTCGATGATCTTCGGCGCTACATCGGTCGCATAGGGGAGGATGCTCTCGATGGTCGGCACGCGATACTTGATCGACTCATCGCACGGCAGCCCCAGCGCTGCCATCGAATAGGGGGCGATTTCCGACCACTGTTCATCCCAGACATAACGATAGGCGAACTTGACCGCAAAACTGCTGTACCGCTCACGATATTTGGTATTACCGCCCCAATAGGGCGTGATATTCAGCGCCGGCTGATCACTCAACAGCGGCTCAAACAGCGGATCAGAAACGATGAAATAACCCGAATCGTTCGGCTTGACCGCCGCCTCGACCTGCGCCGGTTGAACGCCTACGCCACTCGATGATGCATCCTTCAGCGCCTGATCATCAGCCAAGGCGCTGACCGATCCAACCATGCCCCATACAATGACGAGGCACGCCAAAAAATGTTGGTTAATCATTAGTTTGAAAACCCATCCCAGAAACGGTCTGCTGGAACCATCGGAAGGATGGTCGATCGCGCCACCGTTCCCACATGACCATCCACGTATAAAACATTCACGCCGCGGTTATGGCGGAAATCGTTGTTGTACATGGGGTCAAATCCGGTCCAGAAAAACCCGTCGGATACGTCCGCCAGCATGCACGTCTCGGCGACATGGCGTAATTGACTGGCACGGGTGAAAACGCCCGTCCCCGTCGGATAGACCAGTTCCTGCTTGAACGTCACGATATTCAAGCCGTAGCTGGCTTTGCGATTCGTGCTGGAATCAAAAACCCAGGGCGAGTCGTCAATCGGACAGACAAACAAGTCTGACCAGTAGTAGAGCGTTGGCGAATATCCGCCTGGAATCACCTGACCATTCACATAAGGCCCGAGAAAGTCGTAGTAGTATCGCCCGAACGGACTGAACGAGTCGTAACAGGGATACCATCCCTTGTAATCATTGGCGTACAACTGAAACGCCAGACCGATCTGCTTGAGGTTTGATGCGCAGGCAACGGTGTTGGCGGCTTGGCGGGCCTTGTTCAATGCCGGCAGCAACATCGCAATCAAAACACTGATGATTCCGATGACGACCAGGAGTTCGACCAGTGTGAAACCATGGCGCGGAGATTTCATCGTGTGCTCCTTCTGGCAAAATCATTGTCGATGGGACAGGGTGACCTCGGAGGTTCCTTTCGTCGCCGCCGAGGTTACCCATGTTCCGTCAGTGGTCAAACATCATTATTTATTTGCGCCGACGACCCATCGCCAGCAAAGCCATTCCGCCCAATACCGAGAGCGTGCCCGGTTCGGGAACTGTAGCGGCATCGAATGCACCAGCCGCAGTGTCATAGTATGACAGCGAATCGACATTCCAGACCGTCAACGCGTCGTTGCCGTAGGAGGTATAATCGCCCCAGCCAAGGTGGCTGACAGACAATTCGTTGACTTCCGCATCCAAGTCGCCCTGAGACGACGATGGCGTAAGCGATGAGGCAAGCGTCACCGTGCCCGAATGCTGACCCAGCAGGTTGCCCTGGTCATCATACAACGCAAGGGTGATCGTGCGGGTGGTGCCATCCCAACCAACCGCCAACTGATAATCCGTGTTCAACGCATTGGGACCAAGATTGATCGCGTAGTTGGGCAATGGTCCGGCTGCGGTGGCGAAATTTTCCGCCAAATGCCCGGTTGATCCGAACGCCACATCCAGACCGACCAGGTAATCTCCGTCGATTGACTGATAATGCCGAAGCCGCCCGCCGACGAACTGGCGTGATTGCGGCGCAGCGTTCCCGATGAACCCGACCGCTTCGGTGATTTCACTGGCGGTTGTATTCAACGTGGACCAATTAAAGCGATACAGCCCGCTGAATGAATCCGCGCCACCTTGCGCCGTTCCCAGCAACCGTCCGGCGCGGTCGGGGGTATATTCCTGAGCGCCTCCATTGTCCTGCGTGGTGATTTGCAGTGCACCACTGGTGACTGACCCGATCATCACCTTCTCGTTATTGCCGTCGAAAATATCGACCACCCCGTCGGCATTGCTGTCGAACGTTGACTCCCACACCTGGGCAGCCTGTCCAATCGCAGTCGATGCAGCCAAACCCGCAACCCAACTCAAAACTTGCAGCGTACGCATAAAGATCCCTCGCTAAAAGGAGTGAAATGTTGACAGATGTTCACATCCATCATTTAACACAATGATAAATCACATTGATATGCCTGTCAATACAAAATATTACAAAATAAAATATTTACAATACAATCGTTTTCTTGGCCAGTTCTTTTGCGTTTACGATCGCTAATTCCGGTCTCTTTTAGCGCGTCATGGTATTTTTCTTCTTTTTTGACTTTACATGGATATCTTCTGCGCCGATCCGTAATTATGATTTGCCAAGACATTGTATTAACGATATGATATTGATCAGGAGCTATTAATAATGACCTCTGGGACTTTACCAGCCAAGCTGCTCAATAAAATTTCCGCCAGGCAGTTTGTACCAAAGTATGTGAACCTGGCGCGCGATTTGTTGCGGGAAATCTCGCAGCAGCAATTGATGCCGGGCGATCGTCTGGCAACCGAAAACGAACTGATCCACAAACACAATATCAGTCGCGTGACCGTGCGGCAGGCATTGGATCTGCTGGCCAGCGAAGGTTACATCTCACGCCACCGCGCCCGCGGCACCTTTGTCAAACGCGCCGTCGATCTGGATAAGCAGACCGCCACCCTGAAAGGCTCCATCCTGCTGATCTCCACCAACGACCAGAAATCACTTCGCGATGACGACCCGGCCACACTCACGGTTCAGCGCGCCATGGAGCAGGCCCTCTCACGGCGCGGTTTTGCGGTTCAGATTCTCACCTTCGGTCAGAACAGCCGCGAAAATCGCGAGCGTTTCAACCTTTTTCAATCCCAACCCGATCTTAAAGGAATCCTGACCATCGGCCCCTGCCTGGAACCGAATATCGAAGAAATGATTCGCGTTCCGCTGGTTACCTCCTGCACTTTTCATCCCGGCGATTACCCCTGGGTTGGTCAGGATGCCAGCCAAGCCAGCAGGATTTGTGTCGCCCATTTGATCGAACACGGCCATCGCCGCATCGGCATGCTCTGCGGGGCCTGGGTGGACATCATCGGTTTTGGCCGATTTGTCGAAGGTTTTCGCGAGGCACACCGGGCGCACCAGTTGGAATTTGACCGCACGCTGCTGATGCAGGCCTGCCCCGATGAACCCCTCACGGAGCTGGCACGACAACTGCTGGACCGCCCTGACCGCCCCACCGCGATCTTCTGCGAAAACTGGCTGGTTTGTCATGCGGTCATCGCCGCAGCCCAATCGCTCGGGTTGCGCGTGCCCGAGAACCTCTCAATTGTTGGGTATGGTCGCAATGTCATGGAGATTACTTCCCCATGCCGCATCACCTCCTATGTTCCCAACAGCGGAGATATCGGTGAAACCGCAGCCGATCATCTTGTACAGCTCATTGAAAACAAACCGTCCAATGAGACCTATTTCCCCATCGCCGGCGAATTGATCAAACAGGAATCCGTGTGCCCCGTGGGCCTGTCAATACAGACGGGATCAACAACTTAACCGACAATCTGCTCTTGCCGTAAACCGCTTGTTTATCAAGCCCTGACAGGCTGTCATCCTAATCTTCCAACCTGGGACATTTTGGGGAGACAGGACATACCGAAAATCGCCATCGGCTAAACTTGACACTGGCTGAACGGCTAGTAATATTGGTGTTTTCCCGTGGGGTTGCGTCTGCGGGAATACCGTCGAGAGGTCCAGATTGTACTGGAAAGGTAGACGAGCTGAAGTTTGCTCCGCCTTGACTATAGGTATCGCCCTTTCCTTGGCGATACTTCCCCCTCTTGATCCACCAATACCCGGTGGTGTAACGGTAGCACAGATGGTTTTGGTCCATCTAGTCATGGTTCGAATCCATGCCGGGTAGGTTTTTTATGCTACCGACCGTTGCCGTATTTTGAATTGAATCGCAATTGGCTGATCGTATCGATTGCCTTATGTCAACCAGTGCCATCATTCTCGCTGCCGGCAAGTCCACGCGGATGAAATCCGTCCGGCCCAAGCCGCTGCACGAGGTATGCGGGCGGCCCATCCTGCACTATGTGCTGCAGGCGTGTTACGAGGCGGGTTGCGAGCGGGTCATGGTCGTCATTGGCCATGGCAAAGACGAGATCATGGCGGCATTTGGCCATGACCAGCGCATTACTTGGGTTGAGCAGACCGAACAACTGGGCACGGGTCACGCCTGCCGCATGTGCGAAAGTCACCTTAAAAAACAGGGCGATGTGTTTATTCTCGCCGGTGATGGCCCGTTGATTCGCGGCCAGGTGCTGCAAACGCTCCTGCAGGCGCACCACGATGAGCGGGCAGCGGCGTCAATGGCGACGGCCGTACTGGACAACCCCTTCGGTTACGGTCGCATTGTCCGCGATGCTGACGGCGAATTTGTGGCGATCGTGGAGGAGACTGACGCGACCGACGAGCAGCGCGCCATTCACGAAGTGTTCCCCAGCTACTACTGCATTAAAAATGATGTGCTGCTGCAAATGCTCAGCCAGCTTCAGCCCAATAATAAAAAAGGCGAGTATTACCTGACGGACGTTTACGCCCTGGCTCGTCAGGCAGGCAAAAAAGTTCTGGCGGTGCAGGCGGTCAGCGCCGATGACGTGCTGAGTATCAACACCCGTCAGCAACTGGCGGAAGTCGATTTGATCATGCAGGCGCGGATTCATCGCGCGTTGCGCGATTCGGGTGTGAGCATCGTCGATAGTGATACGGTTTATATTGAGGCGGATGCTTCAATCGGGGTCGATACGGTCATTCAGCCGTTTTCGTTTGTCGGTTGTTCCAGCCGCATCGGCAGCAACTGTGTCATCGGTCCCTTTGCAGCCATCCCGCGTCACAGTATCGTTCCCGAGGGCAGCACAATCGCTGGATCAATGCCCGCGGTAACAACAGGCCTGGGTCGATAAATTGAAGAATCATCTGTTGTGGCGGTGATTGTTTTACCCGCCGGTTCAGATGAAAGGCAAGATTTAGTCAGTTGAGTTCAATCATGAAAGCAGACGCTGACAAACTGAAAGTCTTCACCGGGCGGGCCAACCCGCACCTGGCGCAGAAAATCTGCGATTATCTTCAGTTGCCCCTGGGGCGCGGCCGCACCGAGTTGTTCCCCGACGGGGAGTTGATGGTCAAGATCGAGGAAGATGTCCGCGGGCGCGATTGCTTCATCATTCAACCCAGTTGTCATCCGGTTAATGCCCACCTGATGGAGCTTTATATCTGGATCGATTGTCTCAAGCGCGCCAGCGCCCAGCGGGTGACGGCGGTCATCCCCTACTTCGGCTACGCCCGGCAGGATCGCAAGGACGAAGGGCGCACCCCCATCACTGCAAAACTGGTGGCCAACCTGCTGGAGCGCAGCGGAGCAGACCGCATGGTCAGTGTCGATCTGCACGCAGCCCAGGTGCAGGGGTTTTTCGACATTCCCGTCGATCATCTCAACGCCGGGCCGGTGATCAGCAAATGGTTTGAAAGCCTGAATCTGTCCAACCGTGTTTTTGTTTCGCCGGACGTGGGCAATGTCAAACGCGCCCAGGTTTACGCCAACATGCTCGGCGGCGAAATCTGCATCATCGACAAGCGGCGGAACAGCGGCAGTGAAATTGAAGCGCGGCACATGATCGGCGATGTCAGCGGTAAAAATGTGTTGATGGTGGATGATATGATCACCACCGCCGGCACGGTGACTGAAGCGGTCAAAATGCTGCGTGAACATGGTGCAAAAGATATTTTCATCGGCGCTACACATGCGGTCTTTGCACCGCCAGCCATTGAGCGACTGAGCAAATCATCCTTCACCCGACTGGCGGTAACCGACACGATTCCGATTGGTAATCGGGCTGATGGCATTAAAGACCGCGTGTGCGTTTTGAGCGTGGCTGAGCTGATTGGTGAAGCCATTCATCGCATTCACCACAATGAATCAATCAGCGCAATGTTCAAGAAAAAAGTGAAGGAAAAGACGTGAAACTGATTATTGGCGTTGTGCAATAGACCGGCTATTGCATGGCTGATCGGCTGCTTCAAGCGGCTGGAGTAAAAGAAACAGAAATTGATCTCGTAAAACAATCTCAGGAGTCATTCAGCATGGCACATACCACACAACTTCAAGTTCAATCGCGCACTGCGCTGGGATCGCGTTCCAACCGCCGTCTGCGTCGCACCGGCGTTCTGCCCGGTGTTATTTACGGTCACAAGCAAGCCATTGTTCCCATTACCCTTCCGGGCAAGGAGCTGGCGCTGGCTTTGGATCATGGCACGCACTTGTTTGATCTGAATCTGGACGGTCAGAGCGAAAAAGCGCTGATCAAAGAGGTGCAATATGATCATCTGGGCAAGGAAATCATTCACGTTGACTTTACCCGTGTCAGCCTTGACGAGCGCGTGCGGGTGACGGTGTCGCTGGAACTCAAGGGCGAGGCCCCGGGTGAAAAGGATGGCGGCGTTGTCCAGCAGATCCTGAATGAAATTGAAATCGAATGCCTGGTTACCGAAATCCCCGACTCCGTTCTGGTGGATATTTCCGGTATGGCACTGGATGCGGAAATTCGCGTCAAGGATTTGAAACTGCCTGAGAACATCAAGGCACTGGCGGAGAAGGAACAGATGGTTGTTTCCTGCCATACGATTGAAGAGGAAGCACCGGCTGAACCAGCCGCTGAAGGCGCAGCCGAACCGGAAGTCATTGGGCGTAAGGTTGAGGAGGCACCGGCCCCTGCGGCGGGCGCTGCCGCTGAGAAGAAGGCCCCGGAGAAGAAGTAGTGGCTTTGATAGCCGGTGGCTATTCAGCGCTGATGAGCTGAAGCTGCCGGCCTTGGTCAACGGCGTTGGTTGTTATGAAATTGGTCATTGGTCTGGGCAATCCGGGTCGCGAATATGCCGGCACTCGTCATAATGTCGGTTTCGATGTGATCGACGCCCTGGCCGGACAGTTAGGCTGGTTACGCCGCAACGATGGATTTGATCAAATGGCCCGGGCGAAGTTTGACGGGCTGGTGATGGATGGATCATTTTCCGTGGCGGGCGGGTCTGAGCAGAAATTGTTGCTGCTTAAACCCACGACGTATATGAATCTGTCCGGACGTTCGGTGCGCAGCGCGATGGATTTTTATCGACTGACGCCTGAGCAGATCATGGTGGTGCTGGATGATATTGCCCTGCCGGTAGGACGGCTGAGGCTGCGTGCCGACGGGTCATCCGGTGGCCACAAGGGCCTGCAGGATATTGAGCGGGCCTTGGGCACGAAAGGTTATCCGCGCTTGCGGATCGGGGTTGACCCCCCGCCAGCCAATGTCGCCGGCCGCGACTGGGTCCTGGGACACTGGTCGGTGGCCCAGGCGGCGCAGATTGAAAAAATGGTCGAACGGGCGTGCCGGGCGATCGAATGTTGGATTGAACAGGGTCTGAATACCGCGATGAATCAGTTTAACGCGGATCGTGACGAGTAAATTGTGCGTATGTCGGTGTAAACTAAATTGTGTGTGAATGGTAAAACTTTTACTAGCGGCCATCGGAAATGGCCTGAACCCATGCTAGGAGCATGAAAACAATGTCGCATCATATGGCAAAACGAATCGGTCAGTACGAAGCAATGTTCCTCTTTCCCGCCGGTGCAGCCATCGACGTGGAAGGCGCCATCAAAATGGCCCGCGGATTGATTGAAAAGCACGGCGGTGAAGTGCTTGTCATCAAGAAATGGGATGAGCGTCGTCTGGCGTATGAAATCTCCGGTCAGAAGCGCGGGCTGTACATCATCGCGTATTACCGCGGCCCGGGCGCGTCGGTCTCAGCCATCGATCACGACGTCAATCTGTCCGAGCAGATTCTGCGTGTACTGATCGTCAAGGCGGATCATCTCAATGAACAGGAGATGAACGCGGTTGAACCCCAGCCGATTGAAAAAGAGCGCCCGGCGCGTGACGATCGCTTTGAGAGCGACCGCCCCGCCCGTGCCCCGCGCGGCCGCCGGGAGGATCAGTTTGAAGAAGAATCGCTATCGACTGGCGACGGTGAATAATCGATCGGGCAGTGGCATCGGATGTGCTGCTGAAAGTGGAGATGCCTCGCCAACAGGATCTGGCACCGCCTGCCGTGGATCGTAATTTAATGGCTTGAATGAAAGAGAGGTTCGTATGGCTAATTTCAACCGCGTCATGCTAATGGGCAACCTGACCCGTGACCCGCAACTGAAGTACCTTACCAACCAGACGCCCGTGGTTGATTTCGGGCTGGCGGTCAACCGGCGATTCACCAGTAATGGTGAGCAGCGCGAGGAGACCACCTTCGTTGACTGTTCCGCCTTCGGTAAAACGGCTGAGACCATCAATCAGTATTGCCAGAAGGGCAAGGCGATTTTTGTTGAAGGCCGCCTGAAGTATGACCAGTGGGAAGACAAGCAAGGCGGCGGCAAGCGCAGCAAGCTGTCCGTTGTGATCGAGAATTTTCAGTTCATCGGCAGCCGTGATGGTGGCAGCCGGCAGGCGGATGATTCCTCCCAGGCTCCGCCGCGACAGTCAGCGCAGCGTTACCAGACTCAGCGTTCATCGCCTCAGGCGCCCCAGGAAGCGCCGTTTCCTGAGGATGACCAGTTCAAGGATAATGATGTTCCGTTTTGAGGCATTTATTCAGTCGGCAGGGAGAGTATTTTGAGCAACTGCCCTGCGAAAACAATTTAACAACCAACCAGGACTCAAGTAATCAAGGATCTTATCATGGCTAATGTAAAACTTTTGCTTCGTGAATCGATTCGTAATGTCGGGCGCGTCGGCGATGTCGTCGAGGTATCGCCGGGTTATGCCCGCAATTTTCTCCTGCCGCGCAATCTGGCGGTGCAGCCGACAGCGAGCAACATCAAGCGCGTTGAGGAACGCCGCAAGGAGATCGAGCGGCAGGAGCGCGAGCTGCGCGAGCAGCAGGCAGCACTGATCAAACAGCTCGAAGGGGTCGAAGTTGCCCTGGAACGCCGCGCCAACGAACGCGGGCATCTGTTTGGTTCGGTCAATGCCACCGATATTTCCAACGCGCTGCAACTTCAGGGTTTTAACATCGAGCCTGACGACATTTATCTGCATGGCAAGATTGACCGCATCGAGCGCTTTGTGGTCACTGTCAGTTTTTCCGAGGACCTGAAGTCTGAAATCAAGATTTATGTCGCTCCCGACGCTGACTCCAAGTCAGCCATGGAAGCCTACGCCAAGCAGAAGGCCGTCGAAACGCCGGAAAACGATCAGTAAGGTGCTATGAGTGCCGCAGGTCAGCACGCTGCAATAGCGCCTGGCTTGGCTGATTAACGGCGGCAACCGGTTGGAATGACCGTGTGATGCCAGGATACTGACGGCTCGGCATTTGGAACGATTACTATTGATCCGGCCATGCTTGTGCCGATAATAACTCCGAGCGCTATGCGCCCGGAGTTCTTTTATGGCCGTTTTGCACGCCACCACCCAGCCCGCACCATCCGCCAAGGAGCTGCAGCGTATTTTGCGTCTGCAGGTACCGGTGATTGTCAAGCTGGCCCAGCGCAAACTCACGCTGGCCGAAGTCATGCGACTGGGCGTCGGTGCCATCATCGAATTTTCCAAAAACAACGACGAACCGCTGGAACTGATGATCAACAACAAAACCATCGGCGTTGGCGAAACCGTCAAGGTCGGTGAAAATTTTGGCTTGCGTATTGTCCAGATCGGTGATGTGAAGCAGGTCATCGGGGCAATGACCCGGTAGCCAGCGCCCGATTACCCATCGTAGCCGCCCCATTTGGCAATCATTTCCAGCCTACCCTTCTTTCTCATCAATACGCTGATCTGCCCCCATTTTTTGCTGTGACCACCCGGCCCAGCCCCAGCCTTGCACGCCTTTATTAATTTTGACCGATGCCCGCCGGTGTGATGATGACTATGATTAAGGTTGTATTGACCTGAACAACAACCCATCATGGAGATCGATTTTATGACACAAGCAATCCTGGATGAAAACAACGCCGCCCCGCAATTCACCCTGCCAGCCAGCGACGGAAAAACTTATGGCCTTGAAAGTTTGCGCGGGAAAAAGGTCGTCCTTTATTTTTATCCCAAGGCCGACACCCCTGGCTGCACCACTGAGGCGTGCGGATTCCGCGACCGCATCGCTGATTATCACAAACTATCCGTACCTGTTTTCGGTATCAGTCCTGATCCAATCGAGGATGTCGTCAAATTTGCCAAAAAGTTCCATCTGAACTTCCCCCTGCTGGCCGATGCGGATCATGCCGTCTGCCAGGCATACGGAGTGTGGCAGGAAAAAAACCGGATGGGTCGCACCTACTGGGGCGCAGCCCGCACGACATTCATCATTGATGAAAAGGGAAAAATCAGCCACGTTTTTCGTAATGTCAAACCCGAAGGGCATGAACAACAGGTTTTGCAGGCGCTGGCTGAATAAAGGCTAGGCTCGATGCGAAATTGACGATGTGTACGATTGGAAACGTGCAACCGTTAAAGTCTATGGCTATGCCATGTATTCATTGTCGCAGCATTAAACAAAACAATCCCATGCAACTGGAGTTGCAGGCAACCATAAAGGAGTATTTACATGCCAAGGAAACCCACCACCCGTAACGCTGGATCGGCTGTATCAGCCGCAAAAGCACCTGCCAAGGCCCGTCCCGTCGCTTCAACTGCGGTTCGTAAAAGTTCGGTTCCTCCTCGAACGCAATTGCCGCGTCAAATCACGCACGAACAAATTGCCGTGCGCGCCTACGAGATTCATATCTCCGGTTGCGGCAGCAGTGAGTTCGACAACTGGTGCCGGGCTGAACGGGAGCTGCGCGCTGAACTGGACCGATTGAATCAGTAAGTGCTCAATCCAGCCTTCATCAGTTGAAGCTGTTTTGGGAACGGCTACGCCTGCTGCATGGCAATGATCGCGGCGCGAATGTCTTCCATCCGGCTGGGGCCGGCTTCGCGCTCAATCACCAGTGGCCCTTTGTAGCCCGTTTGAGTCAGCGCATCAAGAAATCGTCTGGGGCCAACCTGCCCCTGACCAAAGGGGACTTCCTGGCCCCAGTCAACGCCCGGTTTGGTTGAGGCGGTGGCGTCCTTGATATGTACGTGGCGGATATCGTTGCGAAGAATATGCACCGCTTCGATCGGATCACCTGATCCGTACAGAATCATATTGGCGGGATCAAAGTTGGCGCCCAGATTATGGCCGGGCACATCCTTGATGAATTGATGCAGATTCGCAGCCTTTTCCTGACCGGTTTCCATATACAAATCCAATCCCATGGCGGCATACTCACGGGCAATCTGCCCGACACGCGCCACCACCTTGGGATAATTCGGATCGCTGGTTGATGGAATAAAACCGATGTGTGTTGAAACCGCGCTCAGCTTCATTTTCTGCGCCAAACGGCCGGCAGCCAACGCCCGTTCAAGTCGCTGGGGCCACAGCGCATCAGGCATGACACCACCCGTCGCATGGATTGTGGCGATGCTCGAATAATCTTCGCCGACAAATCCGATCATTCCGCTGGTTATGACCAGTCCGGATTTTTGCAGCAGTTCAATTTCGGTGGCTCGTCCCGCCTGATCCATATCCAGCAGCGGTCCAAGATTGAGTTGTGCATGATTCAGATTGAGCTTCTGGCAGAGATCGATCAATTCCGCCGCCCCCTCGGCGCGTAATGACCAACTGCAAACGCCAATATCGTGGATTCCAATTTTCATCGTGGCAACAAATTACCCGATTCTTCGTGATATGGAAACCAAACCGCTTGAGCATCGCACAAATCAACTGAATTGGTCCAGCTTCACGCGCCCGAGAAAACATCAGGCTGAATTGCGGGGAACTTCATCCGCCTGATAGCGCAGATAGCGCTTTTTCATCCAGCGTACGCCGAACAGATCCATAATGCCGACAAAAGCACGGTTGCCAAAACCATACTTGGCTGTTCCGGCGAAGCGCTGGCTGTGTTTAACCGGCGTCTCGTGAACGCGAAAGCCGCGCATCTTCACCAGCGTGGGAAAATAACGATGAGCACCGCGAAACAGCTTGATCCCGCGAATCGCCGTCGCCCGGTAGACCTTGAGCGAACAGGCTGAATCATGGACCGTCTCCTGGGTGATCCAGTTGCGGATGCGATTAGCCTGGCGACTTTGCCAGCGGCGAAAGGCCGAGTCCTGACGATCTTTGCGCCAACCCGTGACCATATCCACCTGATACTCATCCAACATGGGAATCAACCGGGGAATTTCCTCCGGATCGTTCTGCAAATCGGCGTCAATGGTCGCAATGATTTCGCCCTGAGCCGCCGCAAAACCGGCTTCAAAGGCGGCACTTTGACCGCTGTTACGCTGCATCCGCAGTACCCGCAGCCACGGCCGGACAGCCATCGCCTCCTTGAGCAAAGTTGGCGTCTGATCCGTACTGCCATCATCAATAATGATCACTTCATACGCCCGGACCAGTTGTTGCAGAGCTGATTCCACCCGCTGCAATAACGTCGGGATCACCTCTGCCTCGTTATATGCCGGAATAATCAGGGAAAGGTAGGGTGTCGGATTCATATGGATGTTGAAAATATTCAGCCAACCAGCAACCAGCCAGCACAATACCACAAAGCTGCAGAGGCATGTTACCAATGAAATGCCTGATGCACATCAAGCATAAGATATGATTCTCACAAAACTTACAAAGCGAGGGCGACGGGGCTCGAACCCGCAACCACCGGATCGACAGTCCGGTACTCTAACCAATTGAGCTACGCCCCCGTCTCGCCGGGCCATTACCCATTGAACGGCCGCTATTGTGGTTACGATCAGGGGCTTTGTCAAGTTCACTGAAACGAAAGAAATTGCACCGTCGCAGGATGATGCGCCTGAATGCGATTCAGGCCCGTCTGGCCAACAACTGAGAAAACCAGCGCCCATCGCGCAGCACCGCATCACGCGCGATCATCGGCTGAAATGACGGAAACAAGCCCGCCAGCTCGCCATCGTTCAGGACATGATCCGGCGACCGCGGCTTCAAACCCATTTCGGCTGTTCGTTGATGAAATGTCTCATAAATGAGATAACCATTGGGACGTACAAGTTGGGCTAAAACCGGCATGAGTGGACGATGTAAATAGCGAAACCCCATGACCAGATCGTACGTGGATGGTTTCACGTGCAATAGCCGCTGGCTATCAGCACATGGACCAATGGCAAAAGTTGAATCCTTATCCACGTGAAGCTGCTCCAGATCACAACAATAAAAGCGCACGCGCGAGCTGACATGCCAGCGGCTGGCCAAGTTCCGCCCTTTTTCCAGGGCATCGGGCAGAAGATCGATCGCGTCAACCTGCCAGCCATTCATCGCCAGCCAGACTGCCTCTCGCCCGCTGCCGCAAGCAACATCCAGCGCACACGGCCGGTCTGACGCACACAACACGTTGGGCCGATTTAGCGAGTCGATGGCTTCAGATGATTGGTCACTCAAATCCGTCTGATCCGAACAGCGCGGCATTTTCTTCACCAGTTGGTTCATCGCTTCAACCAGAAATGGGCTGGGCTGCCACAAATGGATTTGGGTCGCGCCGGTGCTGGTCAATTCGGCTGGGTCAAGCAAGCGATAGGTCACGCGGTAGCGACGCTGGCGTAAAAAATCGGCCGCGCGTTTGGTGCGTGCCGAATCCGCGTCAACGACCTCGACGGATGCGCCGGGCGGAGGCAGTTCATGCAATCGCAACATCAGTTGTTCAAGTGGGATGCTGGCAGCAGCCGGATGATGCGCCGTGCGAAAATCGCGTTCAGGCCGGGTATCCAGCAGACCAGGCGCAATCGTGCCCTCTAGACTTTCATCAGCCAGGTTGGAATTATCCGCTGCGCTCACCGGCCAATATTTTACCTGCTGCGGTTGTAGTTTAGGAAAGATTGGGGCCTGTTACGCGGCTGCTTCAGATCAGATTCATTATCAGACGCTGCCGTCACTTGACCAGCGCAGTGATAACGACTGTGACGGTTGTGACGGGTATAGCATTTATGTCCGGCGACTGACTGATAATTTCCGGCCGGACAACCGTAATGCAGCGTTTTCTTACCTAATCAGCCCATCCCGCATCGTCGATAGCCAAGTCAAGACAGACCGATTTTTCCCGTCATCCCCAACTGTTCAAGCCACTATCGCTTGACTGGTTTGCCGACCGGCGGGCTGAATCGTAAGTCCTGAGAGTGGTTGTCTTCCGGAGAAGGATGAAATGCTGAGTTTTGTCAACAACTGGTTTGCCCCCAAATCCAATCCAATCGGAGTGGATTTCGGGACGGACAGCCTGCGTATGGCGCAGGTTCGCAGCATCGATGGTGAACATCAGCTGATCGCTGCGGCCAGTGCTGATGTGCCGATTCATCTGCGCAGCGATCCGCAGGCGCGATTGGAATTTTTTGTTGACGCGGTGCGCGATCTGCTGGCTCAGGGACAATTTCAGGGTCGCCAGGCCGTTTTGTGTCTTCCACCAGCCCAGATGTATATCCAGCACCTGCGCCTGCCGCGCATGGACGATGCAGCCCTGACCAAGGCGTTGCCGTGGGAAGTCCGTGGCAAGCTGCCAATTGAACCATCAACCGCCCTGCTGCGCCATGTCGTGGCCGGCGAAATTTACGCTGACAACGATCCGATGCTGGAAGTGATCGTGATGGCGGCTGCTCGAGAGATGGTTAATCAATATCTGGCTGCTGCCAATCGTGCCCGGCTTGATGTGGTGGGGATGAATGTCCAGCCCAAAGCTCTGATTGATTGCTTTACCCAGGTATTTCGTCGCAAGACAGATCAGAACAGCACCGATTTGTTTGTCGATATCGGCTGCAACTCCACCCGGGCGATAATTGCCCAAGCAGAGAATGTCCTGTTCGCTCGCACGATCAACATCGGTGGCGAGCATTTCAACCGCGCCGTAGCGGCGGCGATGAACATCGATCTGATCGACGCCCGGATTTTGCGGCTGAAATTGGGCGCATCACCTGCTGAGGCACCTTCGTCCGACTCTGGGTCTGCATTGGCGTCAGCGACAGTTTGCCCAGCAGCGTTGCCGTCAGGCATTCAATCGCCGGTGCAAAGTAATGACAATGCCGACCGTCAGGATAACACTGATGACAGCGCGGACAATTCATTCGCCCTGCTCGGTTCAGATTATCTGGCTCGACGCATGGCCAGCGACCCCCCAGACCTCGAACGGCGAAAAACCCTATTAACGGACGATCAGCCGTCTCTTGCCAGCGTCCCAGCCCCGCAACAAGCGCAGATAGCGCAAGTCAATGCCGCATGCAGCCAGACCATGGCGCAATTGATCGGCGAGCTGAATCTGTGCCGCCGCTATTACGAATCAACTTTTCCCAACCGGCCGGTGGATCGATTGTTATTTGTTGGCGGACAGGCCAAGCAGCGGTCGCTCTGCCAGCTCATTGCCCAGGAAATGCAACTGGCTGCCCAGGTGGGTGATCCCATGGTGCGCATGGGCAAGACGTGCAAGATCGGCCCGGAGAGTGGCTTTGACTGTCGCGAACCCCAACCGGCTTGGGCAATCGCCATCGGGCTGAGCATGGGGCCAGCCTTAAAACCTGCGGAGATACACCCGTGACCAACAACTACAGCCCCAATCAGCTCAGCTTCCTACCGGATGATTACCTTCAGCGCAAAGTGCGCCGACGTTCCAACATCATTTGCGGAACGATCCTGGCAATCTTCGCCGTCACATTCGGCGGCGTGATGAGTTATTACAAGCAATCAAGCCACCATCTGACGCAGCGCGAAGCCAAGGCGAACGAGGATTACACCCAGGTCACTCAGCGCATCAAGCTGGTGCAGGAAATGCAGGCCAAACAACAGCGTATGGCCCATCAGGCCGAATTGACGGCTTCCCTGCTGGAAAAAGTTCCGCGCAGTTATCTGCTGGCGGAATTGACCAATTCGCTGCCCATCGGCGTGTCCCTGCTGGATTTATCGCTGAATTCCACCCTGCGCCAACCAGCGGCTGCCCTGACGAAATTCGAGCAGAAAAAGAAGGAAATTAAATCAAAGCCGGTCGAGGCCCAACCCAAGGTCTTTGACGTGCGCATCAAGCTGACCGGTATTGCCTACACCGATGTGCAGGTTGCGCAATACATCGGAAAACTTTCGACCTGCCAACTCTTTCAGCAGGTTGGTCTGACAGTTGTGGAAGAATATACCCTGGATGGGAAGAAGCTGCGGAAATTCCAACTTGATATGCAGTTGAACCCCGACATCGGCAACAGTGCGCAGTCGCTTTCGACCAGCGGCAGCGCCACAACCGCAGTCCCCGTGGACTGAATCCGCCGGGGAACCAGCAGGCAAAGTGACCAACAACACCGAGGCGTAGGACATCATGAAACTTGGATTGCGAGAACTGCTTTTTGCGACGCTGATGGGTGGCTTGATTGTCGCCAGCGTCATGTATTTTAAGAACCAGCGTTCTTCACTGGCACTGCGTCAGCATGACGTGGAGAAAAAGGAGCGGGCAATGGAAGACCTGCGCCATGCCACTGCTGGTATTGAAAACCTGGATAACAAAATCGTGGAATTGCAGAAAGCGATCACTTTCTTTGAAAGCAAGCTGCCACAGAACCACGAAATGGGCAAAGTGCTGGATGAGGTGTCCAACGTCGCCTCGGCCAATTCCCTGGAAACACGATCCTTCAAACCGCTGCCGGCTGAGCCTAACGCCAATTACAACGAGCAGCGCATCGAAATGACGCTCAGCGGCGATTTCAACGGATTTTATTCTTTTTTACTGCAACTGGAAAAACTGCCGCGTATCACCCGCCTGATGCAGATGAAACTGGAAAAGATCAATGATCACGATGGCGCCATGACCGCCAAAGTGACGTTGAGTATCTTCTTCGAGCGGGAAAATGCGATGGTGGCGATTGCCCAATGAGGTTGCGGCGGCTGGCGGTTGAGTGAAATGCAATTTAGTACAGGAGTTTGGTTCCATGTCCGATCAGATTGACGAGATTTATCAGGAAGGCGCCGAAGGATCACCGCAGGATGATCTGGCACAGGCGCTTGGCGGGCCAAGTGAAGAACCCTATTTCGCTGAAGGGAAAAAATCGGGCAATAACCGGATCATGATGCTGGTCGGCGTTGCCCTCATCGGGGCGGGCGTATTGCTGTTCACGCACCTGCGCCGCGGTCCGGCCAGTGTCGAAGCAGCGACCACCGGCAAGGTTCAGCAGACGGACCAGACCATTTCCCAGTTTCTGACCGATGGAGCGCGCAATATCGCGCAGATGGAAAAAATGCTGCGTAACACCGAGCGGGTTGTGAATCAATTCAGGACGTATCCCAGCGCAGCCCAGTTGCCATTGAGCGAGCTGCGGACCAATCCGTTTCGTTTTCATGAACTCCGCGATGCCCCGGAAGATACCGGCATGGCTCAGCGTAAACGTGAGGAGGAACGGGCTGAAGCGCTCAAGGCAGTGGCTGAATTGTCGTTGCAGTCGATCATGCACTCGGACACGCACAAGGCCTGCATGATCAACAACCAGCTTTACAAGGAAGGCCAGCAAATCAACGCCTTTACTGTTGATCGTATCGGGCCGGATTCGGTCATTGTGCGCAGCGGCGCGTATCGGTTCGAGTTGAAGATGCAATGAGAAACCGCGGGCTGGATCGACAGCACCACAACAGGAGAACGGATCACTTTTTGAATCGACTGCCTTTTGCATTGACTGTGACTTAACCGAAACGAATCGAGATCGCGATGTTCACCCGGCGCTCAACATCTTCTGCTGCAACCACCGCCGCGCTGGCCATGCCCACCGATGAGATGGAGCAGCTCTATCGGCCCACCCAGCGCACCCAGCGCAAGGGCATCGACCAGTTGCTGCTGGAGCGTGGTGTGATCAATGAACAGCAACTGGATCAGGCCCGGGCTGTGCAGGTTCAAACGCCTGGCAAAACGATCGGTGCCATTTTGCAGGGCATGAATGTCGCCTCCGAGGCGCAGATTCTGGAGGTTACGGCGCAAACCCTGGGAATCGATTTTGAAGTGCCCGACCGCAATCAGATCGATCCAACCGCCTATGAGCTATTGCCGGTGGACTACATCCGCAAGCAGTCGATCCTGCCATTGCGTCTGGAAGGCGACAGCGACAATCCCCGTGAGCGTACGCTCGTGGTGGCGATGGCTGATCCGAGCAATGTTTTTGTGCTCGATGAAATCAAGCGTAAAACCAAGCGGATCGTGCGTGTCGTGGCAACGCCGGCGGCTGAGATCAACCGCCTGGTCGAGCAGATTCAGACCGGCCATGGCGATATCCAGGTTGACGAGATCATCAAGGATATGGCGGAGGACGACGTGCAGGTCGTCAAGGAAATCGCTGATGATGTGGCCGATCTGGAAAAAGCGGGCAGCGAGTCGCCCATCATCCGCTTTGTCAATTACCTGATTGCCGATGCCATCAAACAAGGTGCCAGCGACATTCATGTCGAACCGAAGGAAAAGGGCCTGAAAATCCGGTATCGAATCGACGGCATTCTGTTCGATGCCATGAGTCCGCCTCATTCGATGCACGCAGCCATTGTGTCACGCATGAAAATCATGGCCAATCTGGACATCAGCGAGCGACGCCTGCCACAGGACGGGCGCATCCGCGCGGTGGTGCGTGATCGCAAGATTGACCTGCGCATGAGCACCCTGCCGACGGCCAACGGTGAAAAAGTGGTTATGCGTATTCTGGATAACCGCTCGATCAACGTCCCGCTGGAAGCGCTGGGGTTCGGCGAAGAAGCCCTGACGATCTGGCGACGGCAGATCGATGAACCGCACGGAATCATTCTCGTCACCGGCCCGACAGGTTCGGGCAAAACCACAACGCTCTACTCCAGCCTGCGCTGCATGGACGGGAATAAACTGAACATCAGCACGGTGGAAGATCCGATCGAATATCACCTGCCCCAGGCCAACCAGGTGCAGGTGCATGAAAAAATTGGAATGACCTTCGCTGCGGCCCTGCGTTCGTTGTTACGCCAGGATCCCGATGTCGTGATGCTGGGTGAAATTCGCGATGCCGAAACGGCGCATATCGCGGTGCAGGCATCACTGACAGGACATCTGGTGCTCAGCACCCTGCATACCAACGACGCGCCGGCTTCGGTTACGCGATTGATCAACATCGGGGTTGAGCCGTATCTCATCGCCAGTGCGGTGAATGCGATTCTGGCCCAGCGGCTGGTGCGGAAAATATGCGCCCACTGCAAGGACAGCTATCAGCCAACCGGCGAAATGGCGGAATTTCTGACACTCCAGGGTGTTGATACCACCAAGTTATACAAGGGCAATGGATGTGATCATTGCCGTAAAACAGGCTACAGCGGACGGCTGGGCATTTATGAAATGCTGGTCATGGATGACAGTTTGCGTGATCAGGTGACACGCAATCCGGATGTAACACAGTTTCGCCGTTTATGCCGGGAAAAAGGGTTGGTCAGCCTGCGTCAGGATGGTTTTGACAAGGTTGCCGCTGGACTGACCACCGTGGACGAGGTGCTGCGGGTGACGGAAAACGGCGTTTAGCAGCAGGAAACGCGGCTAAACCGCTGAACTGACACAATAACCTGATGAAGGAACAGCAACGACACGATTTAACCGAAATTAACCAATATGAGCCAGATCAACGACATTCTTCAGGCAGCCATTCAGGCCAAGGCGTCCGATATTCATTTGACCGTCGGCCAGCCGCCGCTGTTTCGTATTCATACGATCGTTCAGCCCAGCGATTTTCCGCTGATGACGCCGGACGGTCTGCAGCGTATCGCCCGCGAGCTGATGAACGACAAGCAATGGGCGGGGTTTGAAGATTTGCGCGATGCTGATTTTTCATACGAAATTCCAGGCGTGGCCCGCTTTCGTGTCAATGCCCACTATCAGCGCAAGACCATCGCCCTGTCACTGCGCACGATCAACGACAAGGTGCGACCAATCGAGCAATTATTTTTACCGGAGATCTGCTCCCGCCTGACCTATCTGCCGCGCGGGCTGGTGCTGGTGACCGGCCCGACTGGATCGGGTAAAAGCACGACACTGGCGGCGATGGTCGACGCGATCAACCGCCGTGACCAGGGGCATATCATCACCATCGAAGACCCGATCGAATATGCGTTCCAGAGTGCAAAAAGTTGCATCGAGCAACGCGAAATCGGCAGTGATTGCCCCAATTTTGAAAGTGGGCTGCGTCACGCGCTGCGTCAGGATCCCGATGTGATTCTCGTCGGCGAAATGCGCGATCTGGAAACCACGCGGGCTGCCATCACTGCTGCAGAAACAGGCCATCTGGTCTTCAGCACACTGCATACGGTCAATGCGCCGCAGACAATCGAACGTATCATCGATATTTACCCGAGCGATCAGCAGAACCAGATTCGATCCATGCTGGCTAATACGCTGCAGGCGGTGGTCAGTCAGACACTGTTCAGCCGCGCCGATCAGCCGGGGATGATCCCCGGTGTTGAGATCATGCTTTGCACGCCGGCGGTGCGCAACTGCATTCGAGAAAATCGCATTTTCGAGATCCCCAACATCATCGAAACGAGCCGGGCGATCGGAATGCAGACACTGGACAGCTCGATCAAACAGTTATACGTCAATGGGTACATCCACCGGGAAGATGCCGTTGCCCAGGCTGCCCATCCAGAAAAGCTGGAGCGCGCCCTGGCTGCCTAAAGGAGCTGACGACTGGGTGTCAGGCAGGTGATTGAACTAATTTTGCGGGCCATCACCCGTTTTGAGATTCAGTCGCTTGATTGGTTGACAACATCCAGCTAACCATCCATGCCGAGCTATAAGTACGAATCCAAAAATGCCCAGGGCAAGCTCCTCAACGGCCTGCTGACAGCACCGAACATGGGAGCAGCCGCCCAGCAATTGCGTGATCGGGGCGAGTACATCATCGCCCTGATGCCCGAAGGGAATGCGCGCGGTGGTGGTTCAGCCAGTTTCAGCTTTTCTTTCGGCCCCAGCGCCAAGGATGTCCAGGCGTTCACCAGTCAGCTGGCGGTCATGATCCGGGCGGGTATCAGCATCCGCGCCGCCATCGAAGGGATTGCCGAGCAGACCGAAAACCCGAAATTCAAAAAAATCCTCGTGCAGATGAAGAAGGATGTGGAATCGGGTCGTCAATTTTCGCAGGCCCTGATGCGGCATCCGCGCATCTTCAGCCCGTTGTACATCAACATGGTCAAGGCATCGGAGCTGTCCGGCGGTTTTTCACGGATGCTCGACCGAATCGCCCAGTACCTGGCCCAGCAGATCGAAACACGCTCGATGGTCAAGGGGGCGATGATCTACCCGGGCATCATCGGGGCCATGGCGATCAGCACGACGATTTTCCTGTTGGTATTCGTGCTGCCGCGTTTCATGGTGATTTTCAAAGGCAAAGAGGCTGCGCTGCCCGCCCCGACCAAACTGCTGTTGGCGCTGTCCAGCTTCATGGTCAATTACTGGTATATTCTGATTCTCGTGACCATCGGCAGCATCTGGGCCATCATCATGATGCTGCGCACCGACTGGGGCCGGTTGTGGTGGGATAAAACCAAGCTGACGATTCCCTTGTTCAAAAAAATGTTCCGCGCGTTGTATATCAGCCGCGGTCTGCACACCATGGGCCAGTTGATCAATGCCGGCGTGCCGATGCTCGATACCATCAGTATCACGGCTGAAGTCAGCGGCAACATGCTCTATCGGCGCATGTGGCGGGCGGTCTACGGCGCGGTCAAACAGGGTAAAAAAATAAGCACACCCCTGCAGCGCAGCCCGCTATTGCCACGGGCGGTGGTGCAGATGGTCAGCGCCGGTGAAGAATCGGGCAAACTCGGCGAGGTGCTGGATGAAGTTTCCGACTATTACGGTCGTGAACTCAAGGCTGTCATCAAAAGTGTCACCGCCATGATCGAACCATTGATGATCGTGCTGATGGGTTCCATCGTCGGCTTTATCGCAATGAGCATCATCCTGCCGATCTTCAAACTCAGCAGTCTGGTGAAATGAGAATCACGAGGAGGCCATCGGGCAGATGGCGTTGATATCCTCCCACAGCGCGGCCAGAAGCGGGCGCATGCGGGCGTGATGTCTGGGTTCACCGGGCATGCCGTTGAAGATGATGACCGCTGCCACTTGTCGCTGACTATCAGCAAAGGAAATGGACGATTGCGCCCCGCCGTGGCCAAATGTGTCGCGGTGCGCACCCGGGCCGAAATTGTAGGGCAGCAAGTCCAGCGGCGTGAGATGAGCGGAATTGATCATCAAGCCCAGCCCCCAGTCCATGACCTGACGAAACGTTTGATCCATCATCCCACTACGCTGACGGCTGGTCATCAGCGCAACGGACTGGCTGGAAAGTAGACGTTGGCCGTCCAGCTCCCCATGATTGAGCAACATGCGATAGAAACGGCCAAGATCATGAGCTGGCCCGCGCCCACTGGCACCGGGGCGAATATGGGCTAATTCCGCCCGATCAACACTGGCAGGATTCGCACGCATCGTCTGGCCATCGGTGCGGTAACTCATCGCCAGTCGCTGGCCATACGCCAATGCCGCCGGTTCATCCAGCGCCAGCCAGGAATCACGCATCCCCAACGGTACAAATATTTCCTGCCGGACATACTGATTGATCATCCGACCATCAACGATCTGAACCAGCTCGCCCAGGATGTACCAGCTTGAGGCAATGTGATAGCCGGCTTTTTGCCCTGCCGGCCAATCTTTTTCGGGTGCTGCTGCACAGATAGACGCGATGATCTGCTGCCAGGGGCGCGAATCATTGTTACTGGCGGCAGCGCGCAGACCGGCGGTATGTGTCAGTAAATGGCGGAGGGTGATTGCCTGCTTACCCTGCTGCGCAAAATCAGGCAGATACGAGCAAACGGGGGTATCGAGTTGCAACTGCTGTCGTTCGACGCATTGCATCACGGCAGCGGCCACCAACGGTTTGGTCATGCTCATCCAGGGCAGCAGATGATCCGTGCGCATGGCAACACCCGGTCGCGCATCGCCAACGGCAAGTTCCAATTCACCCTGATCCCGACACCACAGCCAGACCTGCGCACCAGGATGCAGGTTCTGGGCAATGCCGCGCTCTATTTCAGCCCGTGTGCGGGGTAATACCTCAACCATTGCTCTCGTTTATACCGGATTTTTTCACCAAGCGTATTTTGTCCGACAATACATCCCAAAGAAATGCAGCAAGCAAGGAACCGAAACGAAAAAACACACCCACCTTTGAACATGGGTTGGCTAGACGCGCTGAAAATTACGATGTCTGGGGTCCGCCACCGCCAGTACGATGGCGCTGATACTGGCTGGCCGCGCGGGCAGCAAAGTTCTGGCCGTGGCGCGCAAGGTTGCGCCGCTCGTCACGACATCATCCACCAGCACGAGGTGGCGCTGATGAACCTGTTGTGGATGAATCAGGGCAAAAGCATCACGTAAATTGGCGGTGCGCCTTGCGCGCGAATGTAGAAAGGCTTGCGTGGGCGTCCAACGACAGCGAACCAGTGGCTGCACCGTCGGCAAGGCGCAGTGTCCGCCGAGACGCTTGGCCAGTAATTGCGCCTGGTTATAACCGCGCCAGAAGCGTCGCCACGGATGCAGCGGAACTGCAATCAAAGCGCCATCGCGCTGTTTTGTCTGCTCGAGCAGCCGGCGCACCGCCGGTTGATCAAACAGGCGATCGGCCAGTAACTCCGCCAGCTGCCAGCGCTGATGATATTTCATGTCATGGATCAATCCACGCAGCGGATCATCAAAACGCCCCAGGCAAATAATCTGATCAAAAGGTCGCACGCCCTTGCCGGCACAATGAGGACAGGCGCCACCCGGGCCGGTTGGCGCCGCGCAACGCGGACAGGATGGTTCCGTTTCAAGACGGCTGAGTTTCGCCTGACAATCTGCACACAACAAATCAGGCTGATCAATCCGCACCTGACATGAGCAGCACGTGGGCGGGTAGCAGAAATCGACAAGTGATCGGAAAAACCCGGTGATTACCACACTCTGATTATATCAAACTGGTTGACCCGTTGAGAAAATCAGGTCGCCACAGGAACACGTCGGATGGGCGAAGGGATCACATAGCGCATCAGGCGCAATCCACGGCCCAGCGTAAACTGAAGATATTGCGCCAAAAGGCCATTGAGCGGATCAGTCTGATGGCGAGTCAGTCGTGGCAGACGCTGAGTCATGCTGCCGTGATGCGGAAGGCGTAAAAGCGTGATCAGAAGCCGTAGCAGGCGGGCATCGATCGCCAGACGATCGTGGATGATCATTTCACAATCGCGGCAAATCGCACCGCCGGTACTGGGGGAAAAATAGGCAGTTGCAGAGGAATTGATGGGACGGGCACAATTGGCGCAATCACCCAGTTGCGGCAAATGACCGGTTTGGCGTAATAATTCCAATTCAAAGGCCAGGAAAACTTCTTCGCGCTGGCTGGTCGCCAGAGCTGGCAACATTTGTTCAAGGCGGTCAAACAAGGCCGGGTGTGGATCAAAATTTTCCAGGAGTAAACTCAGTAATTCAGCTGCATACTGCCCCAGGTAGACCGCGCGAAGATTGCGACGCAGTTCCAGATGCCCCTCATCCAAATGCCATTCAGTGAGCGTTTGCAAATCGCGGGCGGGATCAAAGGTGAAGACCGCCTGGCCCCGGTCGAGCAGATCAATACCACCATCGAATTTACTCGCCCCGGCTTTGGTGCGCCGGTGCGCCCCCTTGGCCATGACGCGCACGATTCCATGCTCACGCCCCAGCAGCGTTAGAATCTGCGATGTCTCCGAATACTCAAACTTGCGAAGACAAATACACGTGTCACGGGACAGCGCCATACCGGCAATTATAGACGTCGGACAATTTCTGGCGAATCTTTCAGGCCACCCGGCGCCCGCGCCGGCCAACCAGACAAAGCAGCGCCATCGTCAAAGTACCCAATGCAGGTTCGGGCACGCTCACCAGGCGCAACTCTCCGGCTGATTCGTCGAAAATAAAATAATCAAACGCGCTGGAGACCAGATTATTGCCCTCGGCATCGTGCGAAGGCAGGAACAGATTCATGCCAATATCTCCATCAAGCAGCATGGTGTTACCCAGCATATCGGCAATGGTTACATCCACGATCAGAATGGGCAAATCGCGGTAAATGATGTCCCCCTCCAAAGCGGGCAACACCAGTTCATCAAGAATAATCCCCGGTAGCAACGCAACGGAACCGGCGTCGGCGCCGCTGATGGGTACGTAGAACGTCGACAAATCCATTTCACCGTTGTCGTCGTAAACAACCGGTATGCCGGGAATCAGCTCGCCGAGCGAATAACCCAGATTCGCCGCCTGCACGCTGGACATAAAGCTGACTTGTGCGCCAGTATCCAGCAGCCAATTACCCGTGCTTTCATAATAAGTGCCACTGCCCCCAGTGCGCGCAATGCGCACACCGGCAGGATCACCGGCTGCAGGCCCGACGCGCGGATCGCGGCCAATAAAGGGGTTGTGTGCCAAAGTTGGCGGTTCGACACCGGCTTCATCCGGCGTGGTATCTGTCAGATCGTCAAAGTGAGAATAGCTCAGGCGAATTGTGTAATCCGCCGCTGGTAAAACAGGATCATTGGGCGCATGAACCGATGTCATGAGATACGGGATGAAATTTTCATCCTGCTGGAGATATTCATTCACGTGGTTGTACGCCCTGGAATCGACCAGCATCGACTTGCCGATCAGCCCCGGCATGCCAACAATAGTGCGCTCCTGAATCTCACCCAGCGCATCAGTCGGGGCATAGTCCGCCGAGACATACGGGCGAACCAGTCGTGGTGCGGTATAGAGCTGATTGATCGCTGCCAGGTCGCTTAGTGGAGGTTCACTCACCGGCGGATAGGGCGCAACTGAAATATAAAGGGGTTCGGCTATGTTAAACGTCTTGGAACCGTCAATGGTCACATCGCTAAACTTGGAAGGATTGCCACCAGAATCAAGCTGGAGGTTGATCCCGAGAATCTCCTGAATCTCGCGACTCAGAAGCACACCGCTGGTACCGGTATCCAGATAGGCAGCAAAACCATATTCCAGCACATTGGCATCGGTGATCGGATCATACTGCTCCGTCCAGAGTGGCGTGATCTGATCCGGCGATTGACCGGCAACTGGTCGCCGCATCAACGCGGTAACGTGCGGCATTTCCGCCGCAGCCGCTTGAACACCTTGTACCAGGTAATCCTCCGCTCTGGCGGTATTAACCAAAAGCGCAGGGACACCTACAAAACCGACTGCCCAAAAAGCAGCGGACCGCAGCAATGTTGAAAAACTCATTTCGTCCTCTCACAGACAGATAACGAGGTTACTAATACAGGAAATTTATCCGGATTTTTCCCAAAACACCAGATAATTCTGGCCGCAGCGGCAATTTATCCGAAATTACCCCCCGTCAGTGTGATTGAGCATTGACCAATTATGCACTATTATCTCCCCTTCGGCTGTTACCGGTAAGGTAATGTCGTGAAGTGCCGAGCTGGTAGCTCAGTTGGTAGAGCAAGCGACTTTTAATCGCTAGGTCGAGGGTTCGAGTCCCTCCCAGCTCATTCCCCCCCCCCGCTTATGGTAATTACGCACCACTTCGACCTGTTTTTCAGGCGCATCTGACCTGTTGCATTAAAAATGCCACAGGTGCTGGCCGGCATGGCAGGTTCGGTCATAACCGCGCCAGCAACTCATCCAGCCATTGCTCCTGACCGTATTTTCCCAGATTGGCTGAAAAATTGCGCTCTTCGTGCGTGTCCGATCCACCCGTGGAGATGAGTTGATGCTCGATGCAGTACTCGCGGTAGATCATCCCAAGTTCCAGCGGTGTCCGGGGATGAGCACATTCAATCCCGTCCAAGTGACATTCCCTGTGCAAGAGCTTGATGCGCTGAAGATTGGCTTGCAGAAAATAACTGCGGGGATGGGCGATAACGACCAAAGCTCCCGCGTTTTTGACAGCACTGACAACGAAGTCAACATCCGGATGGGGTGGAAGAAATTCCGTTTGGCCGACTCTGGTCATCAGCGCTGAATAATCTTCTGCGCTATCTGCAAATTTCCGCGCAATGAAATAATCTCGTTGACGGTCGTTTTGTACATGCGTCAATCCCTGAACCGTCAATGTCTGCGGCGGACGATAACGCTCCAATAATTCCTTGTGCTGGGCGTCGGTGTAGTCATAACCCAGATGCTGCATCGCTTTGACCACGCCAGCACCTGTTTCACGCTGCCATTGATGATAACGCTCGTAAACCCTGGCAAGCCCTGCCGATGGAGCAAGCGGCAGGTTGTAACAAAGCAGATCAATCACTCCGACCGAAGTGGTGACACTCAGCTCCGCAGCTGGAATGATCCGTACGGTCGAGCCTTTGGCTGCAGCAAGCACGTCAGACAAGCCATCGGTCGTGTGATGATCCGTAATGGCAAGACAGCGCATCCCGCGCTCCACCGCAGCATCAATGTAAGCTTGTGGACGCGCCGTCGCGTCATAACTCCAGAACGTATGTAAATGAAGATCGTACATAATTCAGATTTTATCCGATCAAACGGTGTCTGGTGATCGAATAAAACCAAATGTGTAAATCTGTTAACAACTCTGGCAATCCAGCAATTTACGCAGCAGCGGTTCAAGATTGCCGGCAAATCGAAAAAATCCCAGATCAGTCAAATGTGCCCCGTCCACCGCTGGTTCGCCATCATCGCCAGCCAGATTGTTATACGGAATGTGGTAAAGATCCTTCATTCCCGAAGCAACCAACTGATCCAAGGCACGCCTCTGGGCTGCGTTGGAACTGTGCGATCGTTCATATTGACTGGGGCAGAACGGCGAGTGCTGATAAATGACGGTATCGACAAAAACCAGCGGTGTGTTCGGATGCGCCTGGCGCAGATGCTGGGCCAAGGGCACGAGGCGTTCATCGATCATCTCCGCTGTCATATTGGGAACACAGTCAATGACATAGATGGATGGGTCCAACTCCGCCAGAAACCGGGCCACTTCGATTTCCATACATCCGTTGCCGGAAAACCCGAGATTCAGCGTTGGCCGATCCAGACGCCGGCCCAGGATATTCGTATGCGCCATACCAGGGCGCGAAGCGCAAGCCCCCTGCACAATGGATGTGCCGTAAAAGCAGATGGGACGCGATTTTTCGGCTGGGCGCGGCGGCGCTGCCTCAAACGCTGCGCCACGCGGGACACCAATTTCGACATCTTCAACACCATTATACAACGGCAGATAGACCTGATACTGACGCCGCTCGGGGCTGAAATCGCTGACCAGCGTCGTATTGGTTTGCGGGTAAACTGTCTGTCGGGTAATGCCCGCCCATCGCCACTGGCCTTCATGCAGGGCGTAGAGATCGATCCCGCTGACACCGGTTGGCGCCATGTGCCACATATATAATTCCTTAAAACGCAGACGGTAGCGGACGTGAATCGTCGTGGCATCCGTGATGAATCGCGCCGTCATACCAGCACTCATCTGCGACAATTTCCAGACCCATTCCCTGACAATACCTTCGGCTCGCGCTGGCAGCCGATCATAAAAAGACCCGGTATCATTCCAACCGCGCCCCTCGACACCCAGATCACGCAGATCATGCCAGATCAGATTATCTTCTTCAGAAGATTCTTTTGCCTGATCCACAGGTTTTTGACTATCCTTTGACATCGCTGGTACTCCTGATAACGTTACAAATCATCTGTTACAAAAGACCATGGTAAGCACCTCAATGATATTTTCACAAGTGCTGCGGTGGTCAAAATCCGCTGCGGATACGGGATGTTGCCAAGGTTGCAATGATTGTGAAGTTCAAACTGGCGCGATGGGCTGGTCGCATCACAAACCCATAGCGGCAATTACGCAATCACCGCTACCCGGCCAGATATCCCAACCACGGAGATGATGATTCAACCGGATCGCCGGACACACACGGCATTTGGTCTATCTTCATCGCCGGACAGAACATAAAATAACGCCATGTTTACGGGTATCATTGAAAAAACCTCCCGCGTTCTGGGTGTCAGCGACGGGCCGATGTTTCGCCGGTTGACCATCGCGTGCGAATGGCAGGATATTTCCCTGGGCGATTCAGTGGCAACCAACGGCGTCTGCCTGACCGTCGCCGATGTCTCGGCGGACAGAATCACCTTTGATGTGATCAAAGAAACCCTGATGAAAACCAATCTGGGCGCGCTGGCAGCCGGGGATGAAGTTCATCTGGAACGATCGCTGCGTGTGGGTGACCGGTTTGACGGACATTTTGTGCAAGGTCATATCGACGGCACGGGCGAATTGATCAACCAGATCAGCACACAGCACGAGTCGCGCCTGCGCCTGCGCGTGCCCCTGACGCTGGCCAAATTTCTCGCGCCCAAAGGGTCCATCGCAATTGACGGGGTCAGCCTGACCATCGCGCTGGTTGAAGGAAACGAGTTTGAAGTCGCACTGATCCCCACGACGCTGCAACTGACCAATCTGGCCAACCGCCCTGCCGGTTGGCGTTTCAATATCGAGTGCGACATTATCAGCAAACAGGTTGTCTATTGGCTGGAGCTTCAGCAAGGTCGTTGCAGTTAGTTTTTGGCGCTTGCGCCTCCAGTGGCTTTCCTTTGTGCAATTGGACTTATACTGTTGAATGGATCAATGTCGTACCGCCCCACTATTGCCATCACGATGGGCGAACCCGCCGGTATTGGCCCGGAGGTGATCGTCAAAGCGCTGGCTGACCCCCAGTTGCGCCAACGCGCCAAATATATCATTTATGGAATGAACGAACTGCTGGCCTATGCCGCCGATCTGGTGGAATTCGACGTTTTCTGGTGGCGCGACCAATCCAGCAAACAGTTGCGCAGTTATTCGCAGGATGTCGTTGTGGTTGATTATGACCAGTACAGCATCCTGGGCAGCACGATCCGCGCCCCCAGCCGCCTGGGGGGGCAGGCATCGATGCGATTCTGCCTCGACGCCATTGAAGCAGCCAATCGTAAAATTGTTGATGCCGTCGTCACCGCCCCCATCGCCAAGGAATCATGGAAACTGGCGGGTTATAACTACCCGGGACATACCGAACTGTTTGCCGAACGGACTGACACGCGCCGTTACGCGATGATGTTCGCTGGCGGGCCATTGAAGGTGGTGCTGGCCACGGTGCATATTCCGCTCAACGGTTTATGGGGACGACTGAACATCGGGGCTGTGTTCCAGCCCATCGAGCTTCTGCACGAAGCCCTGGTCAACTGGTTTGACATTGAAAAGCCGCGGATCGCGGTCTGCGGGTTGAACCCTCACGCCTCGGAAAATGGGCAGTTCGGCGATGAGGAACAGCGGATCATCACGCCAGCCATTACCATGGCGCGCGAGCAGGGTATCAACGTCACCGGCCCTTACGCGCCGGACACCATTTTCCTGGCCGCCCGTGATGGGAAATATGATGCGGTTGTCGCAATGTATCACGATCAGGGTTTGATTCCCGTCAAACTGCTGGCGTTCGATCAAGCCGTCAACCTTACACTTGGCCTGCCTTTTGTTCGTACCAGCCCCGATCACGGTACGGCGTTTGACCTTGTGGGCAAGAACCGCGCCAATCCCGGTTCGATGCACAGTGCCATTCAAATGGCTGTTGATCTGGCCATTCGCCGCCACCAACGCTCACAAACGCCAACTCCACCAACGGATTAAAGCTCCATCCCGACGGTAGCACCAATCATCGGCGCCGCTTGCACTGATGATGGTGGCAACTATCGGGTTCTCTTGCCTCGTTTGGGCATTGGAGGCTTGCGACGGCTGGTAATTTTCTTTTTGCCCGCCTTGGCTGGCTGGTGCGCCTGACGGGCGGATTGCTTCGGATCAGCATCAGCGTGCTGCGACACTTTTTTGATGCTTCTACGACTCTTGAATTTTGCCGGCGCCGATGATTCCTCCATTGGCGCTGATTTTCTCGTTGTCGGCGATTTTTTCTCCTGCCCGGACGCAGCGGTCTTTTTGTGCATTTTGCGCAGGCTCACGTCCAGCTCCCGGCGCGGGACATTCACCCGGGCAACGATCACCGTCGCCAGATCACCAATGGCAATGCGCTGGCCGGTGGTGCGTCCATGGGCCACACCCCGTTTCTCATCCACATCCCAACGCTCGCCATTGAGGTCTTCATAGCGAATCAACCCGTCAATCAAATAGTCCTTCAATTGCAGGAATATCCCGAAGCGTGTTATTCCGGTGACAACCGCCTCAAACTCCTCACCTTTACGCTGGGATAACAGTTCCAGCAGTTTGACGGTTCTCAACTCATCCTCAGCATCAGCACTGCGCCGCTCGGTGAAACTGATGTGTTTGCTGATTTCCTTCAGTTGCTGAGCCGATGGATTGGCTTGTTGCAGTGCTTCGACCAGTTTGCGTCGATCATCCAACCGGGCCTGCATCTGGATGTAACTGCCAAGCAGCCGATGCACCGTCAGATCGGCGTAGCGGCGGATCGGCGAGGTGAAATGACCGTAAAACTCGCTGGCCAGCGCATAATGACCGATGGGATCAACCGAATAGACCGCCCGACTCAGGCTGCGCAAAACCGCCATATTGACCGCAAAAGCGCCGGGTTGATCCGCCACCGTTTCCAGCAGCGTCTGCAGCGCCTTGCGATTGATCTTTTCGGGCAGTTTGTAACCGGCCACGTGTACGAAGTTGCGCAATCGTTCGCGCATATCCATGGCCGGTTCAGGATGAATACGGCGGATAAATGGCAGATTCAGCCCATCCAGCAGTCGCGCCACCGCTTCATTGGCTTCGACCATGAACATCTCAATGATCGTATGCGTGTAGCTGGTGTCTTCCGGCTCAGCACCGATCACCGCCCCTTGCTCATCCAGCTTCAGCTCCACCTGCGGCAGTGTCAGCACCAACTGGCCTGCGGCATGGCGCCGGGCCTGTATCTTCCTGGCCAGCACCTCCATGTCATTCAGAAGTTGAACCACCTCCACCGGATAATCATTGATGGTTCGCTGTCCTTCGGGATGGGGAATGGACGGCTGTTTGTCGATCATCGCCTGCGCTTCACGATAGCGCAACCGGCAGCGCGAGCGGATGATCGAATCAGCAAAATCCGCCTTGACCGGCCGGGCCTGGTCATCCAACTCAACAAACACACTCTTGCACAACCGGGGTACGCCTTCCTGCAAAGAGCAGACCCCATTACTTAAAATCTCCGGCAGCATCGGCACGACATACCCGGGCAGATAGGTGCTATTGCCCCGCGCGGCTGCTTCCTCATCCAGCGGCGATTGTGGATCAACAAAAAACGCCACATCGGCAATATGCACCCCCAGTTGCCAATGACCGTTCTCCAACCGGCGAACCGAAATGGCATCGTCATAGTCACGGGCGTCATCCGGGTCGATGGTGACGATGATTTCATCGCTCAGATCGCGCCGGCGCTGACGCTCCTGCTCCAGCGTGTCGTTGAACCGCTGCAGCGCAGACTTGGCCTGTTTCTGGCACGCCGGTGGGAACTCGGTCGGTAGGTTGTACTGGATCAGGACGCCCTGCAGATCAACATCTTTCTGCCCCTGCTGGCCGAGTACCTGACTGATCACGCCGGTCGCCGGCTGACCATGCTCAGGGTATTGCGTAATTTCCACCGCGACTTTGGTTCCCCCCTTGAGATAGTGCGAACCGGCATCAGGAACCAGAATGGGGTCGATAAAATCATTGCCATCGGGCAGCACCACCCAACCGCCATGTATTTTTTCCAACGAACCGACAAAATGGGTCCGCGCGCGCTGGACGATTTCGATGATGCGTCCTTCATACATGATCTCCGACCCGCGGCGATGCCGGCTGGTGATCATCGCTTTGACAATATCCCCGCTGATCGCCGTACCGTTCTGATCCTGACCGATATAAAGGTCTTCATGGTTGGGCGGATCGGTCGGGGTTACAAATCCGAATCCGCGCTTGTTCTGTCGATACGTGCCTACAATCTGGTTCGGCCCTGCCGAAACTGATCGTGGCGCTGCCGAAGAACGCGCTTGATCCGCCGCTTGCTCCTGGATAGCAGCCGTTTCACCTGATCCGGCGGGCGCCGGCGCGGTTGTCGGCGCAGAGGGGGCTACCACCGTACCGCGCGGGCCTTTGGTTAATAATTTTTTATCGAGCAATTCACGCAATATCCTGCGGAAGAGGCGATACTCCGGCTCCTGAGCCATATGCAACGCCCGCGCCAACTGTCTCGGTTTCTGTGGCCGGTAACGCTCGGCGCTGACGTGACGTATAATACGCTGGCGGATGGCCGGTTCATTCAATTGATCTTGCGACATCACGAGGGATGTTACTCGAAATGCGCGTAAAAATAGAATGAGCGCAGTCCAGGGATTATTGTCTGGCCGTCAAATGATGCCGGACAATATCGGGAAAAACACGGGGAAACCAGGATGAGCGTGCAATTTATCATCGGGCGGGCGGGCAGCGGAAAAACCCGGTATTGCCTTGACCGCATCACCGACGCGATGCGCGATCAGCCGCTGGGCGATCCGATCTTGTGGATTTTGCCCAAACAAGCCACTTTTGAAGCTGAACGCCTGCTGGCAGTGGGTGGCCGGCTGGACGCTTTTCTGCGTTGTCGAATCATTTCGTTTCAGGAATTGGGGCGGGAAGTTTTAACCGAATGTGGCGGCGCCGCTCTGCCGGAAATCAGCTCCTACGGCCGGCAGATGATTATTCGCCTGCTGCTGCGCGATCATGCGTCGGAATTGCAATACTTCGGCCCCAGCGCCGGGCAGGCCGGTCTAGCCGCTCGTATCGACCAGACCTTTTCTGATTTTGAACGGGCGGGCCAGACCGCTGACGATCTCACGCAACTGCTGCAGCAATTTCCCGCGCAGCACGACGATGCCGATACGCAAAAACTGGCTGCCAAGCTGCATGACCTTGATCTGCTCTTTACCAGTTACGTCCGGTTTATCGGCCAGGATCGTCTGGACCCAGCCCGCCGTATGCAACAGGTGCTGCAGGGCATCGCCACTTGGCGCGGATTAACAAATGCGGTGGTTTATGTCGATGGTTTTCTTGATTTCAGCAGCTACGAACGTGCCATGCTCAAAGGCATCGCACAGGTCAGCCAAAGTCTGAGCATCACCGTGCTGGGCGATCCTTCGGCGCAGGCATTTTCTTCAGCACTGCCTCGGCCGCATGAGCTGGACTGTTTTCATCGCACTCAGCACGCCTTTCAGTCGTTGTCGCGCCTTTTCGGCGACGAAGGTATCACTATCGACCCGCCAATTCAGCTTGAAACCCGTTATCGCCCAGCCTCGGGCGAGCTGGCCAGGTTGGAGCAGACGATGGCTTTGGGGCAGGCCAGTGCCGCCCCGCCGCCAACCAACACAACCGACCCAGCCCACTGCAAAATTGATGACCCTGCTTCCGTTGCCCTGTTTGAAGCGTCTGATCGCAGTGCTGAAGTCGATCTGGCTGCCATGCAGATTAAAACGCTGCTGGCCAGCGGTTATCGTCTTCGGCAAATCGCGGTATTGATGCGCGATCTGGATGATTATCACGAACAGATCGACGCCAGCTTCCGCGAACACGCAATTCCCTTCTTCGCCGACCGTCGGCGGACAATCGCTCATCATCCCCTCCCGCAACTGCTGCGCTGTGTACTGCAGATCGCCTTGTTGAACTGGCCGCACGAAGCAACCCTGACGATCATCAAGTCCGGCCTGGCTGGGCTGAGTTTTACCGAAGCGGATGATCTGGAAAACTACGTGCTTGAACACCGTATCCACGGCAGCGCCTGGGTTGCGGATCAGAACTGGACCTACAAACCCTCCGGCAAGCAGCAGCAACAGGATGAATCGGGCCTGCCGATTGTCCCAGCCGACGCCCAGCGGGCCGATGCACTGCGCCGGCAATTGACGGCGCACCTGTCGCCGGTGATCAAGGATTTGGCTGGCGCTGAAGCCAAACCGCTGAATCTCTTTGTCCGCCGGCTCTGTTTTCTGCTGGATAGCCTGAACGTACGCACCACCTTGACGACGTGGATCGCGCAGGCACGCCAGGAGGGCGATTTGCGGTTGGCGGCTGAACACGAGCAGGTCTGGATCGAGCTGATGGAGCTGTTTGATCAGATGGTTGCGCTGATCGGCGACCAACCCGTAACCCTGATCGATTTTTTGGAATTATTTGAAGCCGGTCTGGAGCAGTTCGACCTTGCTTTAACCCCCCCCACGGTCGATCAGGTGATCGTCGGTTCCGTCGATCGCACGCGCGGGCATAGTGCCAAGGCCGTGATTGTCCTGGGGCTGAGCGATGGCGTCTTTCCGCGCAGCCAGACTGAGGATTCGATCCTGTCTGACAATGATCGGCGCACACTGCGCAATCGTAATATCGACATCGAACCGGATAGCCAGCGCAAACTGCTGGATGAAAGTCTGCTGGCCTATCTCGCGTTTACCAGAGCCAGCCATAAACTATTGCTGCTGCGCAACATCGCGGATGAAACCGGTCACGAACTGGCGCCATCTCCTTTCTGGCAGGATGTGCGCGCCGCTCTTCCCGATCATGTGCCGACCAGCCTTTCCGACAGCCCGCAGGATGAACCGTCGTATATCGCCACGCCCCGCCAGCTTGTCACTGGACTGATGCACTGGGTGCGCCAGCAAACTGAAGATACGCATACATCGACGTGGCTGGCGCTGTATCACTGGCTGGCGACACATGCGCCGATTTCCGACGCCGTTGACATCATGCGTTTTCGTTCCTGGAAAGCGCTCGATTATTGCAATCGTGCTGAATTAACCCCTGCGACGATCGCAGCGGCATTTTCGGCACAGTCGCCGCTTCAGCTATCCGTGCGACAACTTGAAACCATCGCAGAATGTCCCTTCAAACATTTTGCCACCTATGGCCTGAAGCTGCGCGCCCGATCAGAACCTGATCCGACCGCGCTGGACCTGAGCAACATCTACCATCAGACCCTGGGCAAATTTTTTGATGATCTCCATTCCCGTCAGTTGGAACTGGCCAATCTGTCTGATGAGGAGCTATCCAACCTGGCTGAGCGCTTCACTCGTGAAGTGGCGACCACCCTGCGAGAGGAAGTGATGATGAGCAATGCCCGCGATCAGCATCTGCTCAAACGCATCCAGAACTCGATGAAGCAATTCGTTCAATCCCAGCAGGTGGTTTTTCGACGTTATGCTGGCCAACCGGAACGTACCGGTGTTTTCTTTGGTGGAAATCGTTCGGTGCTGCCGGCACTGACCGTGCAAACGCCTGAGGGGCAAACGGTCGCTGTCAGCGGGTATATCGATCGTATCGACCGCCTGAAAGGGAAAAAAGCGTTTACGGTCATCGACTACAGCACCTCAGACAAATCACTGGATTTCACCAAGGTTTACCACGGGCTGCAGTTGCAATTGCTGACGGCGCTGCTGGTTTTGCGCCAGCACGCCCAGGGCGTTTTCAATCAAGAACTTGAACCTGCCGCTGGACTGTACGCCCGTTTGCTCAGGAAAATTAAATCCGTCGATCATCCTGATTCAGCCAACTCTCCCGATACCGAAACCTTCCATCTCTGGGGAAAGTTGAAAGGAATCATTAACGCGGGGTTTTTGTCCGAGCTTGATACGACGCTGGCGGCTGGTGAAAACTCTGATCACCTTGCTGCCGGGCTGACCAAAGATGGGACAGTGAGTCGCCAGCATTCCGATGTTGTCAGTGCGGAATCGTTCGGCCAATTGCTGGACTGGGTTTACGAAAAGCTGATTTCGCAGGCAGATGAAATCATTCGTGGCGGCATTGCCGTCAAACCTTATCGTCTGGGCAAGGAGTCTCCGTGCAGTTGGTGTCACTATCGCAGCGTCTGCCGGTTCGAGCCGAATATCGACGGCTATCGTTTTCTTGAATCAGTCAAGTTGGAGGCGATCCTGCAACACAAGCCCGGTACTGAGGCGCAGACCGATGTTGACGCTGATACTGATGTCGCCGGCGGTGCAGATACCGTCACCAATGCCGATATCAGTGCCAATGCCAGCGCAGGCGATGATGCAACTGCGGCCAAATCAACCCAACGCAAGCGTAAAAACAAGGACTAACAATGCCCCGCCAATGGACTGCTGCACAAAAAATGGCGATTGAGACGACCGGCAAAGGGTTGCTGGTCAGCGCTGCTGCTGGCAGTGGAAAGACCTCGGTACTGGCTGAACGCTGCGCGTATCTGGTCTGTGACGCGCACAATCGCTGCAACATCAATGAGCTGCTGGTCGTCACGTTCACCCGAAATGCCGCCAGCGAAATGCGCAGCCGCATTGAGCAATCCATCCGCGGGCGCGCCGTTGGCAGCACTGATGAACACCTGCGCAAACAGTTGCGCCTGCTGGATCATGCCGCGATCAGCACGCTGCACACCTTTTGCTCGCGACTGATCCGCCAGCATTTCGTCCGCCTGGAAATGGATCCTGATTTCATCGTGCTGGACGAAGATGAAGCCCGGCTGATGCGCGAAGATGTCATCCGTCAGATGTTTGACGAACATCATGAAGGCGGTGATGCGGCGTTTGAAAGTCTGGTCGAAGCCTACAGCGGCAATCACCTGGATGACACCCTCACAAAGCTGGTTCTTTCGGCGTACAACCTGCTGACCAGTGTGATTGATCCGCAACAGTGGCGCAAAACGACCCTGGAGTATCTCACGCAGGCAGCAGAGCAGCCACTGGCCCAATCGCAACTGGGTCAGGATTACCTCCAGAATCTTCAGCGGCAATTACAGGATGTGCTCACCACCTGCCAACAGGCGCATGATTCTCTGCCGCAGGGGTTTGACGAATATGAACAATACCTTGAAAAGCTCCTCGCCATCGCAAAGAACTGGCATGAGCTGGCCACGACCGGACGCCTGGATGAACTGTCGCAAAATAGTACAGAAGCAGACTTCGGTAGAAAACCAAGCATCAGAAAACCGCGTCCAAACAAGGATATCGCCAGCTCACTCACTGACTCAGCGCGTGATGCCTTCAAGGACAAAACGCTGGCCCACCATCTGAAGTTCAGCCCGGCCCAGTGGCAGCAGACCATGAAAGATACACTGGAACATGCCAGGACATTCCTGGCCCTGGTCGATGAATTCGAGCAGCGGCTCGTTCTGGCTAAGCGCCAGATCAAGGGCGTCGATTTTTCTGATCTGGAACGATTGACATTGCGCCTGTTGTGCGACGGCGATCTGCAAAATCTCCGGCCTTCTGATATTGCCCGTTCCTGTCATCGCAATTACCGCCATGTGCTGGTGGATGAATATCAGGACATCAATCCTGTTCAGGATGCAATTTTGCGCCTGCTCAGCCGGGAATGTCTGCAATCATCGGCCCAAACCACCGACGCCACACCGGCCTCAAACTTTTTCTGTGTGGGCGATGTCAAGCAGAGTATCTACCGCTTTCGCCTGGCTGACCCGCAGCAGTTTCTGCAACGTGAAAGTCGATACCGCGCCGGCGGCGACAACAGCGGCGGGCAGGCCATTTTTCTGCAATCCAACTTTCGCAGCCGTCAACCGCTGCTGGAAGCAATCAATCGCATCTTTGAAAAGTTGATGTACAAGTCGGCTGCGGAAATCGAGTATGACCAGAATCATCATCTGGTGGCTGGGCTTGATTACCCGACGGGGACGGACAGCTCGAGTTTTACCGGCGCCCCCATCCAACTGCACCTGTTGCCGGCAACCGGACAGAACCAGTTCGCCAGTGATGCGTCCACCGGCAATGATGGCGGTTCGGATGACGATGACAATGCGCTGGACGCGATTGAACTGGAAGCGCGGCTGATCGCCGCTCAACTGCGCAATCTGATGGGGCACGGCGAACAGCCCAGGATGAATGTCATGCAGCAAGGGGCCGGTGGTCTGACCCCGCGCCCGATTCGCTACAGCGATTGCGTCATTCTGCTGCAAACCATGAAACACAAGGCCGGGCAGATCGCCGGTGTTTTGCGCCGATTGGGTATTCCTGTTTACAATGAGCGCGGTTCGGATTTTTTCGCGTCGGTTGAAATCCGCGACATGCTGGCGCTGTTGCATGTGCTGGACAATCAACAACAGGATATTCATCTGGCCGCCGTGCTGCGCAGCCCGATCGCGTCATTACCCCAGCCCGAAGACGCCATGATGCGAATTCGTCTGGCCTACCCTGATTGTGACGTGCCCGTTTCGTTTCATCAGGCAGTACAAAATTACCCCAAGGATCATGACGACGAGCTGGCTGCATTTTTGCGTGGGTTTCTGGCGCAGCTCGATCGCTGGCGTGATGCGGTTTTGAAGCGCCCATTGGCGGAAGTGATCTGGGAAATTTACGACCAGAGCGGTTATCTGGCGTACACCGCTGGTTTGGAGGATGGCCGGCAGCGCAGCGCCAACCTGGTGCATCTGCACGAACGCGCCCGTCAATTCGGTTCATTTCGTCGCCAGGGGCTGTATCGATTTTTACAGTTTCTCGATGACTTGCAGCAGCAGGATGAACTTCAGCTCCCTTCGTTTTCCAGCCAGGCTGCCGACGCCGTGCGAATCATGAGCATCCACCGGAGCAAGGGGCTGGAATTTCCCGTGGTTTTCCTGCCTGATCTGGGCAAGGGGTTTAATCTTGATGACGCCAAGGGGCCGATTTTGATCGATCGCCAAGCCGGGCTGGGATTAAAAGTCGTCGATCAAGTCCGAAAAATAACGTACCCCTCCCTGGCGCATGTTGTTGCGCGCCAGCGCATCGTGCGAGCGAGCAAAGCGGAACAATTGCGCCTGTTGTATGTCGCCATGACGCGGGCCAGGGAGCATCTGATATTGATCGGAACCTTGGGCAAAAATGCCAGCTACACCAGTTGGCAGCGTTGGGATCAAAATGCTGGCGTCCTGCCCGAATCGGTGGTTATTGGAGCGCAGAATATGTTGGGCTGGTTGGGGCCGGTGGCCATGGCGACAGCAGCCAGTGACAACCCACCCATGCAAATTATTCAATATGATCTGCAACAGAAACAGACGTTGGAAAACCTGCAGCCACTGACCAAAGCTGATAACCGCCAATTTTCGGATCGGGCGCAATTACAACCACTGGATCCGCCACCAGCAACTGACCCGCTGGCCAGCCAGATTGTCGAACGGCTGGCTTTTCGTTACCCATACCAGGAGTACTGCTTCAAGCCAGCAGCCGTCGCGGCCACAACCTGGGCACATCGCAGCAGCACGAACATGATGACGGCGGGCACTGCGCAGCCGGATGATGATGAACATGACATCAACGTGGTGAATCAGAATGAGGTTGCCGATGACGCAATCCAGGCGCGGGGATCACCACCGGCGATGGATGATCGATTGAGCCTGCCCCGCTTCCTGCAGGCCAGCAGTGATGAGGCGGCGGCGCGCGGAACCGCGACACACCTGATCCTGCAACATCTGGATCTGCATCAGGTTGATGGCCCAACAGATATTGATGAGCAGATCAGCCGGATGCTCGATCAACAACTGATCAGCCCAGAACAGGCGAGGCAGGTCGATCGGGTTGGTATTCAATGGTTTTGTCAAAGCGAACTGGGTCGGATGATGTCCAGCCCCGAAGTTCGGCTGATCCGCGAGCAACCATTTTATCTGACTACTGACCACGACAATACAACCAATCCATCGAATGATCCGCTGGATCGGTTGATGATCCGCGGGCGCATTGATTTGCTGCTGGTGGAAAGCGACGGATGTACGATTGTGGATTACAAAACAGACCGGGTTGACGCGCAGACGGTTGAGCAGCGGCGCGAGTATTATCGGGGACAGATGGAGCTATACCGGCAGGCGGTCAATCGCGCCACGGGTCAGCCGATCAAGGCGATCCACATCGTCTTCCTGACGCCGCATCTGATCCTCAAACTGTAATCGAAACGACTGGAGCGACCATCGCGCAACCATTACGGCGCTGGGGCCGAGGCGGGCATCGAGGCAGGTGCGGAGATCGGTGCGGTCGGGGCGGTGGCTGGAGCAGGCGACACAACAGACATGTCAGGCGCAGCCGGAAAGCGCAAATGTGGCTGCATCTGGTTCATCAATGCCCTGCCGATACCGCGCACCTGCAGCAAATCCTGAGCGCTCATAAAGACCGGCGATGATGGATTGGATTGCAAAACACGCTGGCGATAAGCAACGATCTCCCGGGCACGACCAAGCCCGATTTGTGGAAGCATCATCAGCTCGTAAACCGATGCAGCGTTGGGATCGATCCCGACCAGCAGGAAATCCGTACGCGAACCTTCCTGCGTATAGGGAGCTGGAATATAGGCGCGGTGGGAGATGGCAAGGATTACTGCGGCAATGAGCAACCCCAGCGCCAACACAATCAGCACCAGACGCTGCGAGGGCGAGAAGCCCCAGGGCGTTGGTTGATCTGATCTGGCCTGTGGCATAGGCGACCCGCGTTAAGCACGCGCCAGTCTGCGGAGATTCAGCACCAGCTCCTAGACGTTGGCGCGACGATTGGAAGTATACGTGGCGAAATTTTTGCGCATTTCCTGCAAGCGGACAAACGCCGGCTTGGGCTGGAGCAGATCATCCAACAAACCACCGGCTGGCATCGACTGATGAATATCGGCCAGGTTCGACCAGGCAATGCTTTCAACACAGGGCTTGCTCAGCGCCAGTTGATAGACCGCTTCCATCCATTCGGCCTGCAACGCCGGATCCCACTGACGATGCCAGCGCCCGGCAAGCTGGGGATCAAGCTGGCCACGGCTGCGATCACCCGGATCGGCGTTATTACGGCCGGGTACGCAGACTGCGGTCAGAAACACCGGTCGGCCCAGGGTATTGAACTTGTCCAGCAGGCAGGAAAGCTGGAACAAATCACGGGTGAAATAACCGGTCTGCGGCACGCCCATCTCAATTTCCAGTCCAAAGGCTTCAAAATTGATGCCCGTCTGGGAGACCATGTCGGCATAGAGCAGCGGCGCGACGGTATGGGCGCGCTCGGCATGATATTCGCCAAATGGATGCGCGATCGTCACCAGGGTCCGCGCTTCGGGCAGAACATTTTTGATCTGGGTGACAAGCATGCGCGTCAGTTCGATCATCTGATCAAAGTTCAGACGGAATGTTCGATTGGCGCTCAATCCGGCAGCCACATTCCAAATCGAAACAATGCGGTGGTAGCGTTTGGCGACGCGGGTCACATAACTGTAGACCAGTTCGCGAAACGCTTCGTAATCCTCCTCGTAGAGCACCATCCAATCCGGCACGGAATTGTCATCCAGACGCACCAGCGGCCCGGCAATAACCGGCATGCGCAAACGGCGCAGGTTTTCCAGCCAGCCATCGGCAGCGGTTGTTTCAAAACGATCGGCCTGGGGCTGGATATCGCGCCACGGCATGGGAACAACGGCATAATCGAAGTTTTTACCCAGTATTTCGCGGTAGCGCTCGTTTTGAATGCCCGGATCAATCTGACAACCAAAAATATGACGGACAAACTGCCCGCGCGTACGACGCTGGCGGATCAGCAACTCCGAGTGGGTCAATGCCAGTTTTTCACTGAGGTCGATCGCCATTGCCAGCGCCTGATCGGCCAGCCGCGCAGCTTCAGCGGGCTGGTGCAGATTCGCCAGGGCCTCAGCAAACAGCGCCTGGGCCTGGTTGAAAGCCCGGAAATGATCCTCCAATCCCGGAAAATCAAACAGATTCCAGTCCTCATATTTCTGCATGATTTTCATCAGGCGGAACCGTGCCAGCTCCACGTTGAGGATGTACGGCTGGGCACGGTGGCTCAGGCGGGTGGTTTCAAGACAAAACATCCCAATATCGCCGGCATCCCACAGCAGGCTGATGCCGATCGCGCTGTCTTCGGTGCGCTGGGCGCTGAGAACACCGTTGGTAAAAGTGATTTTCCCCGGAATGATGACCGATTCGGCCCCCACGACAACAACACCGTCGATCTTGAACTCCCGTACCTGCTGACCGTCGCGATAAATCTCAAATTTAACTGCCATTGATTCGATCCCGCTGCGGCAAAATTACTTCGCTCAGTGACGTGGGGATATTAACCGAGCAGACCGGTCACTCACAAGCCAGCGACCATCAAGCTGATCACGATTTTCAGCAGGCGATACTGTCTTGGCTGGCGGAAATACTTGAGGTGACATCACCCGCCAAGCCGCCATCACTGTTTGGGCAATCCCTGACGGGCATATTCGTCGGTGACGATCACGTGAATATAAGCCTGAAAGCGCTGGTCGATCTGATTCAGCGGCATTTGCAGATAATGTTCCAGTAACGGCTGAACCGTGCGCGGATCAAATCCCTGCTCGTGCGACGATGAGACCAGATGCGCGGGCAGACGCCCGCGGGCGGCATCATCCAGGAGCGCCAGTAGCGCTGGCCGATAGCGGGCATCATCGGCTTGCCATAAAAATTTGGCAAAGGCCCAGTTTTGCGCGTAAAACGCCTCGATCCGCTCCGGT
>WBZR01000390.1_pt1 | contig 72359 bp, 78 predicted proteins | sample 5204231 | NCBI WGS metagenome assembly WBZR01 (sample SAMN12412403, study PRJNA552823) | activated sludge metagenome | isolation source: activated sludge from anammox sidestream of wastewater treatment plant... | place: USA: Virginia | collected 2017-08 | reverse complement strand
GGCTCGCCTCGGGTTGGCAGCCCCTCCGCTACGGGAGGTCTCGCTACGCTCGCCCTCCCTCCGCTCCAGGGCCGCCAACCCGACTATGCGGGAATCTCCATTGAGCTTCAAATCGCCTACCATGATGCCTCATCTCTCCGCCCCCTGAAAGGTCAGTAATTGCGGGCGGGGCAGGTGTCTCAGTCATGTTGGCACAGAGGGCCCGGAGCTCTTCCACGCGCTCGCGCCACTGCGGCGCGCCGAGAAAGTCGTTATCGAGTAGCAGGACATTGCGCGGATAGGGATCTCCCCGCCAGATTTCTTCGATAGCGCGCTCTTCCGTGACGCGCCCCTCCTTGTCGGGAACCACGCAGAACGGACACCGCAACCGGCATCCCCGTTGACTGAACCCAATCGAGTGCGGGTAATCGGGATAAAGCGAGTAGTCGAGCGCCTGCGTGGTAACTCCGATCTGCTCCAGCCGAGTGCGCCGGTCCCACCCGGTTCCGCCTATGATCGCGCCTGGATAGATCTGTCGAAGGCGTTCCGCAATCGGCCGGGTACGTTCGAATATGAGGCTCGCATACACTGACGTCCAGCCCTCGTCAAACAAGCCATGCTCAAGCATCAGCGGAGAACTGATGCGCCGGAACTCGATCGCCTCACCTCGCTGCTTCAAGAACGCGCTCAAACGCATCAATGCGAGATTGGGCAACTTGCCATCGAGCTGGAGCAACAGACTGCGCCTGACAGTCGGGAACATCGGAATCCCTCCGGAGTAGTGCGGGAAGCATGTGTTCGCGCACGAGGCGCGCAACATCCGCAGGCGTCGAGTCTGATCGACGCTCGTGTGAAGCGCCGAGGGAGTGGCGCAAGAAACTGGACACTCCCCCAAGTACCCAAGTCAGAACGGACAGTCGTCCGAATTCACGGCTTGGTCGAAATCATCCGGTGGAGCCGAAGGCTGCGCCTTCCTGGTCCTGGGTTGGCCGGGTATCGGTCGCTTCTCGTCGCCGTTATTGCTCCCGTTGCCGAGGAATCGAATCTTGGACGCGACCACTTCGACCGAAGTGCGCTCATGACCGGCATTGTCTTCGTAGGTGCGGATCTGGAGACGGCCTTCGATATAGACGGCGGAACCTCGGATCAGGTGGTCCGCACAGGCCTGCCCGAGCCCGTTGAAAGCGACGATTCGGAGCCACGTGGTCCGCTCCTGGGACTCGCCCTCGCGGTTCTTCCACCTCTCGTTGACGGCCACCCAGAAATTGACCACCTGGCCGTTGTTGCCGTTCAATTGGCGAATTTCCGGCCCGTTGCCCAGGTTTCCTATGATCTGGATGTTGTTCAAACCCAGCATGGCATTCCTTCCTTTCAGTTGTTCGTACGGAACGCACAGCCCGCTCGGACACACAGCTCCCTACGGGCTTTCAGTGCGGCCAGATTGTTGAGATTGACCCTACGGGCAGAACGCCCTCGGGCATTAATGGATGGGGTCGGCTTACGCCGTTTCGAGGGTCACCGGCTCTTCGGATTCTTCGTTGCCTTCCGGCCCGCGGGTCGGTGGCTCGATCGAAACCCGAAGCGCCGTCACGGTCGTCTGAAGGGCATCCAGGCTGGCCTTGAGTTCGGAATTGTCGAGGCGCTCGATCACTTCGTCGAGCGTGCCCTCAATACCCTCCAAGACACCAGCGACAAATCCTGCGTCGAGCGCCATCGGGGTTCCTCCTTCCTCCAGGCCGGTCAGTCCTCATTGAAGCGGAACTTGCGGCCCGGTGTTTTCACAATCATCGTGTCGAGTTCGGCCGCCAGGTCAGCCATGCCTTGCTGAACCTTCGCGCGCAGATCACCGGCCGTCCGGAGTGCATCGGCGCTGACGCCCGCCAGCATCGTTCGGGCCCTGTCCACCAGAGATTTCAGCTCAGCATCGTCGGTGACGTTTCGGAAATTGAACGTGCCAAGAAAGTCCACCAGGTTCGAAACCGTAGTTTCCTTGAACCGCAAGGGTTTGCCGTCCGGTCCATCCTTGAGCCGATCCCGCATGTGTTTCACCAACTCGCCCATCGCGGTTCGCAGCACCTGCTGGATCTCGAGGCCCGCCTCCGCCATCACCTGCGCCGCTTTCTCGCGCTCTTCCTGCCAAATTTTCGTCGAGATTTCGCGCAGTTGGTCTGGAACACCGAAGCTGATGTATTGCCAGATGAAGGTGAACTGCTGTTCCACGTACTCGAGCGGCGGGTAATCCGCCGGGTTGTACAGGGATCGCAGCCGTTTCGCGGCCTCCTGACACAGCGTCGGGTACGCTGCCAGGAACGCCTTCACCAACTCTTGTCTGCGTGTTCCGAACTCCCGCAGTTTTCCCTCGATCTGCTCCAACAGTCCGAGCGGGCAAAGGTGAATTCCTGCATCAAATGGCAGGCAGGTGTCGTAGAGGTAGCGCCGGACCTCGCCGTCGAAATTGGCGATCACGCGCAGTTCCTGGGAATCCAGGAGATGCTTCGAGACGCGGATCAGACTTTTGTCCGTGTCTACCTCGACCTGTGAATTGCTGACCTTCCGCGTGTTCCCGAGTCGGCCGAGCCGGACCTTGACACAAACGGTCTTCTGGGCCAGATCCTGGCCCATATTGCGAACTTCAATTAAAGCCATCGGCATCGCTGCCATTTCCTGCTTCTCCTTTCCTGTTGTTCATCACTCGATCCCGGAAACTCCACGCTGTGTCGGGAATCGCATCCTGAAAAACGAGCATCGGCCCGCACAACTCGCCGGCGCTCTCCGTGGCGTCGACGCGCTGCGCGGCGCCGAATTCGATCCCCGCTAGCCCAGACGTATGGTTGAAGGATTATTACCGTGATCGAGGTGTCTCAGCCGCCCGGGTGTGGCAGCAGGACTCGTCGACTCCTTCGATGCCATTCCTTCCCGGGACGAACGCCCGCTTTCAAGGCAGTCCCTGTGCCCCAAGTACACGAGAGGTGTGATGACTCCAGTTCACCTGAGGCCGCCTCGCGAGATTTCGACGAGTTCAAGGTCGCAGTTCCGCAGCGCTCGAGCCTCTTTGCATTCGGGCACAGACGCCGACCCGTGACTCTTTACAGTTCCGCTGTTGGAGGTGGGATTGCCGGAAGCGCCATGCGTTGACGCCTATCCCTGGCTGGTTTGCCTCAAGTGGGAATGCCGAGCACCGGAAATCCTGTGAGAACGGTCTTCCCCGTACTGCCAACGCTGATCTCGATAAGTTGCGGGCCGAAGTCGGCCACCTGATAGCGGTCGCTGAACAAGACTAGCCTCTGATTCCAGCTTGTTCGTAGCGGCTCCATCGCTGGCTGTGTTTCGTCGTAACGGCCCATAACCGCAAAGTCGAGCAGTTTCTGAACCCCGCGCCACAAATCCTGCTTGCGCTCCGGTGTCGCCTTCGGGCGAGTCAGGTATTGCCCAGTTGCCAGTTCGGCTTCCGTGTATCCGGTGAAAACGCCGAAGCTCACGGATGGCGCCTCTTCGCGGATCGCATCCATCAGGTTGAGCAGCGCCTCAGCTTGTTGCATCGGCTCGCCGCCCGAGAACGTAACGCCTTCAAGTATCTCCAGGCGGCGTGCTTCTTCAAACCGTTGCGCTACATCTCGCACGGCCACCTCTTGGCCTTCGAACTTGTGCGTTCTTCTATTCCAGCAGCCGCTGCAATTTAACGTGCACCCCTGGAAGTAGATGACCGCCCGCAGTCCCGGTCCGTTTGCTCGGGTTGCCGGCACGAAAGCATGTAGAAGCATACCGCCCCCTCCCGTTGGCGGCTCGGCTGTACGACGGCTCGACCGCCCGCCGCTTCTCCGATTTCGCCGCCGGATGTCGGCGCATGTCCACCGACTCTACGACTGGGCTCGTGATTCCAGAACAGATTCTCGCCGCCTCCCGTTGAAACCACGAAACGTGCCCGCTTGGTTCGTCACTGACGAAGGGAACCACATGTTGCATCATCACCGCTCTGCAACCAGATCACCGCCTTCGTCATGCACGTGCGCGTATTCGAGCACGTTATAGGGGATGTCGTGCATTCGAGCGATCGCTTCCTCACGGCCATCGAATTCCACCTCGCGTTCGCAATCGTCCTGAGTCTTGAACGTGAGAACGACCATCGCAGACTCCTCCTCGTCAGACCGGCGGTCCTCACCCGCCCGACTTCAACTGCCGACCTTGCGCCTGGCTTGCCTGGCTGAAGAACACCGGCTTCTTACGCCGGACTTTGGCGCGGTCGTCCCCCTGAAAGTCCTTCAGCACCTTCTCACAGCCCCGGCCTGCAAAGCCCTCGAGGTCCACCGAGCTGTTGCCATTCTCGTCAATGACCACCGTGATCGTCTTCTGCTGCATGCCTTTGCTCCTATCGCGCGACAAACTGCAGGCGGATCTGCGGTCCGTTCGGCGTCTGAACGACTTCTTTACCTCGAAACACGTACCCCTTTGCTTGGGCCATCGCAAGAGTCTGCTTTTCCTTGTAGTGCTGGTGCACCTTGCCCAGCCACTTGTCGTCGTACCCGATGCTGCGGTCGTACTCGCTCACGATCGCTCGGAAGCGGCCATCTTTCTCGCGCACGAAGCCGATGTCGTTCGAGGCGCTGTCCAGTTGCGCCCGCCTGATGATGACTTCCGCGCGCTCCGGCCGCTCGTCACCGTGGTAGCCAATGAGGGCCGCACCTTCGGGATGCGTTTCAACCTTATATCCCATGTCGGTCAGCCCTTCTATGAGGAACCTCCGTTCCCGAATCATGGTCTCGAACTCTCCGTATGCCGACACGTCCTTTACTCCTTCCTCGATGTTGTGCATGACGTCGACTGTGGCATGAGCCATCCTGTGGCCCATTTGGACCAACTTGGCCCCTGAGCATGGCACCGGAAGCCGGCCCTCCACCGACCTCAGATGTCGTTCGTCAAGCGGGTACCGGAATCTCTCCTCGGATCCGCCCGATTCGGCAAAACTCTGCGCTACTGCTGGGAAGAATCCCACCATAGCCGCACCACAGACCACCTCTACGGAACGCCGTTTTCGTCCGTTGTGGAGCGCAACCTAAAAGTTACGCCGCAAGCGAGGATCCACTGCCGGTGAGGCATATGTCAGCATCGGGCGTTTATTCGGCCAAGTGGGATCGGCGAAGCGCAGGAGCGTCTCAACCAACAAGGCGAAGGTCAGCGAACAAAGAATTCCGCAAGTGTGAATTCTAGCTCGCCGGAACAAAAACGTTGTAGAATGTTTGTGTTACGTCCAGGCAAGAAACAGTAGTTGATCGCTGACGCCCACTGGAGAGCGGCCCAATGCCTGCGAAGACCCTGAAAGTCGATAGCCTTGAACTCGATTTAGAGAACCCACGGATCACGCTGGCGACGGACCAGCGCGATGCGATGCAGAAGATCATCACGGAGCAGAAGGTCCGGGTGGTCAACCTCGCAGAGAACATCGCTGCGAAAGGGCTCAATCCGATGAACCGGTTCCTCATCATGCGCTCACCGCGCGCCGGGAAATTCATCGTATTAGAGGGAAATCGTCGCGTATTAGCCCTCAAGATTCTCAAAAACCCGCACCTGCTCGTCAGTCTCCAGATGCCGGACGCGCTCCGAAAGCGCCTCCAGAACGCCGCGAAGAACTTCGACATCAAGGAGCTCGAACCGCTCGACTGCTACGAAGTCGCTGACCGCGCGGAAGGGAACGAGTGGATTCGCCAGCGTCACATGGGCGCTGATTCAGGCCGCGGCATTGTGGACTGGACCAGCATCGCCGGGTCACGATTCCGCGGACGCGATCCTGCCCTGCAAGCGCTCGACTTCGTTCTGGAGCATGGTGGGTTGAGTGATGAGCAGAAGGACCAGATTGCGGGCAAGTTCCCACTCACCACGCTCGACCGCTTGTTGTCCACGCCTAGCGTCCGGACCGAGATAGGATTCGACATCGAGAAAGGCAAGCTGACGACAGAGCTCCCGGCACAGGAGGCAATCAAGCCGCTCAAACGCATCGTCCTCGACCTGTCCGAGAAGAAGGTGACCGTCACGGACCTGAAGCTCGTGAAGCAGCAGGACGAGTACATCGCGAAAATGAAGACGGCCGACCGGCCGGACTTGAAGGCGAAGACCGGGACAGCAAATCCAGTCGAGAACATCACCGATAAGGACTTCAAGCCGACGCCGACGACCACGACGAGAAAGGCGCGCGTGGTGCGTCCGGCGGCGCGGACGCATATCGTCCCGAAGGGCTGCAAGCTCAACGTGACCGTTCCGAAGATGGCCGGTATCTACGGGGAGCTGACGACCCTGCTACTGTCCAAGCATGTCCACGCAATCGGCGTCCTGCTCCGGGTGTTTCTGGAGATGTCGGTCGATGAATACCTCATCAACACGGCCGGAGTTTCGCTAACATTCAAGGAGCCCAAGAGCGGCCGGATGATCGACAAGAAGCTCAAGAACAAAGTCGAGGAAGCCATCGATCACATGGTCAGCAAAGGGGCGGACGATAAGGATTTCAAGGGAATCAGGACCGCGATGAACGACACGCACCACCCGTTCTCGATAGAGACACTCCACGCCTACATCCACAACCGGTTCTTCACGCCGGTCGATACGCATCTCACAACAGCGTGGGACAACGCACAGCCGCTCTTTGAGAGGATCTGGCCGTGAGCGACCCTGCGCAGCCTGGCCAACAACGCTTACTGCACTACACGCCGCTCCGGTATCCAGGCGGCAAAGGGAAACTGGCGGGGTACATCAAACGCCTGATGGAGACGAACCGGCTGCTAGATGGCGAGTACGTCGAACCGTATGCCGGCGGCGCGGCCATCGCGCTCGAACTCCTCTTCCACGAGTACGTGTCGCAGGTCCACGTGAACGACGTGAGCCGCCCTGTCCATGCCTTCTGGCGGAGCGTCCTCAAGCGGACCGAGGAACTCTGCAAACTCGTGAAAGACACGCGACTGACGGTTGCGTCGTGGGACAAGCAGCGCCGGATTATGGAGCAGCCCCGAGACCACGACGATCTTGCGCTCGGGTTCGCGACGTTCTTCCTGAACCGGACGAACCGCTCAGGCATTCTCAACGGCGGGATCATCGGTGGACGGGACCAGACCGGCCCGTGGAAGATTGACGCGCGGTACAACGCGCCCGAGCTCGTCAATCGCATCCAGTCCATCGCGAACCTCGGGAATCGCATCAAGCTCACCCGGCAGGACGCGCTCAAGTTCCTCCAGGCTGGCGTAAAGAAGTGGCCGGAGAAGAGCCTCATCTACCTGGACCCGCCGTACTACGTGAAAGGCTGCGATCTCTACTACGACTTCTACAATCCCGAAGACCACGCGAGCGTCGCGGAATTCGTGACGGGAAGCATCGCGAAGCAGCGATGGATCGTCTCGTACGACAACGCGCCAGCAATCCGCGAGCTCTACCGGGGCTGCCCCCACATCGTCTATGACATCGGGTACAGCGCACGGTCCGCCCGACAAGGATCGGAAGTCATGTTCTTCGGAAAGGGGTTGAGAATCCCGTCAGTCGTCGGGTCAATCACGCTGACAGAGGATCACCGGGGCACGGCAAGAACCGCATAGGGAGAACTCCAATGGCTGACAAGTGCGTGATCTTGGTGGATAACTCGAACATTTTCATCGAGGGACAGAAGCATTCGGCCCGGCTCAAAGGCATCGGCGCTGACCCGGCCACCCTGAAGCAGCCCGGAGACCCATCATGGCGGATCGACTTCGCGGGACTCTTGACGGCGCTCGCGGGTCCGCGGAGCATCTACAAGGCGATCCTTGTCGGCTCACGACCGCCACAGAATGACGGGGTATGGGATGCCGCGACGAAGAACGGGTTCGAGGTCAAGGTGCACGACCGCGGGATGGATGGGAAAGAGAAGGCCGTGGATACCGAGCTGGTCGCGATGGGCACGGAGATCATCTGCCTCTCGAAAGAGGTGATGGATTTGGTCATCGTGTCCGGCGACAGAGATTTCATCCCGCTCGTCGGGGTAGCGCACCGGCTCAAGTGGGAAGTCGAGATGGCAGCATTCACGAGCGCCTACAATCCTACGGGCGAGATGGCGATGTCTGTGGAGCGTATCTTCCCGCTAGATTCCGTGTTCGGCAAGATCGGCGGGCACGCCTACGAATGGCCGATACCGACGACCTAGACTGAAACAAGTCTTTCGCTAGCTTTGGTTTGGGTAATCCTCCACCCCGTTCGTTCTTCGCTTCAACGACGAACAAATGAGCGGCGTCGTACGTCGATTCTGCGAGGACGTCCAGGCTGTGCCGACGCCCGTCCGGATCAGTGATGGTCACCGTGCACCATTTGGCCACGAAAGCGGTATAGCGCCAGCGGCGAACAAATGCCGAAACCAGGGCAGACTCGCAGCCCGCCTTCACGCCCGGCTGTCTCTCGGCGTCCTCGGTTCATCCCATTTCACCGTGTATCGTTCCCCCAGCCGAATGCGAGATTCATATTCATCTGGTCTTTCGATCTTGAGCAAAAGCAATGCGTAGACATGGTCCATCGCATTCTTCATGATCAATTTCATCTCGCCATCGGTGATCCTGGAATAACCGGCTTGTCCTGTACATGTCGGACAGGGTCTGCCTGCATGGATATCCTCGATCGGTCCATTGCGAAAAGCGAGGGCAACGATAGCCTTGGCTTCCCTGGCGAGTTGCCGGCGGTCGAAATCGGTGTTCATCTCGAGCTTTCGTCGATCGCTGCGTCGCCCGTGAACGGTTGGAGCGGGCACGCTTAACCTTAACTCTCCATGCCCCGAAACGCACGTCCCGCTCGCGGCGCCGGGGCGGCCTCCTGGAACTGATACACGCCAGGATACGACGCGCTGATGAATTTTCCGGAAGCTTGTTGCCGCAGGGTCTTGACCTGTTCCGCAGCCGAGCGCGACACGGGAACGATGTATTCCGCCGAGTCCCTCAGCGATTGCTTGAGCCGGTACGCCTTTCGGCAACACTCTTTGATCTCCGCTCCGGTCCACCCGTCGTCGTCCGGCAATTCGCCGGAAACGCCATATTTCTGTTGGTAGATCCGCCAGATTGAAGCGCGCTCCTCAGCCGACGGCAGATCGAAGAAGAAGGTGCCGAGCGTGAATCGCCGCCGCAGCTCTGGCGGCAGCGTGCCGATCGAATTGCATGTGGCAATCCACAAGCTTCGCCCATTGGTGACCGCATCGACGACCTTCAGCGCGGCTCGCAGACGCCCCCCGGATTCCCCCACCAGCGCGTTCTGCATCGCCCCCAGGTCGAAGGCGATCGTCGGAATCCCCGCCGTGTTCCCGGTAGCCTTCGCTACGAGACTTTTGGCCGCTCCGGGCGGGCCGATCAGGATACACCCGTCTGCATTCCGGTCCTGCATCCATGACAAGATCGCGCCGGTGAGCTCTGTCTTCACGCCTGACAAGTCTGTACCCGTCCCCGCGAACGCTTTCTCGATTTCGTCGATGAACACCACTCCGCGCGGCGCTTCTTCTCCCCGGATGACTGCCGTCAGGAACCGCTTGATGTTCTCGCATCCTCCGATGTCGTCGAAGGTCTCTCCGCCCCGCCACACGCTCAGCCCCGGCACCTGTTCGATCACCTGCCGCTTTCTCTCCCAAAGCTGTTCGAGATCGAGACCCTTCTTCGACAGCGACATCGCGAGCACCTGTTCCGCGGGAAATGCCGCCAGTCCAAGCAGGGCGTCAACGGCCTTGCTGCTGGCGTCCGAGTCCAGCGCCGGTAACTCCGCCGCCGCGATCGTGTCCTCGAGAATTCTGCTCAAGTCCTCCTCGGCCGGCAAAGGTTCGTCGAGCACTAGCACGTCTTGAGCTAGCTCGGGCGGCAACACCGCACCTGGCGTTGTCAGAAGAGCCAGCGTTCGGCCGTTCGCTTTGAACACGTCCCTCAGATTCCAGATCGCCTGCGCCACCTCGGCGTTGTTCCAGAACCGTTGAGCGTTGGCGTAAACCAGCACAGCATCCTCGCCGAAATCACCGGCGAGCACGAGGGCATCGACCGGCCCAACGCTGGCCGCGTTCCGCTCGCCGACCGCCTTGGTCATCTCCTTGCCGCCCTGTTCGTTCACTTTGACGAGGCCGCGCACGCTGTCCCACTGCACGACTGCTGCGTCTTTTCCTGCTACGTCCGCAATACGGCCTAGCGTCAGGGCCGGGTCTGCGGTCCGGATTGCCACGAGCGGCGTTGAAACCCGGCGTGACTCCTTCAACGTTCGCGCAAACTGTTCTATGGGTCGAAGCACCGCCGACATTGCCTTTCTCCTTCCTCGCGCTCACGCCGCGTTGGCGTTAATCGGCACCGCAGTGCCGATGCGGTGCGCAAAGAACTGGTCGTGAAGTCCGGCCAGATCCTCGTACAGCGCGGCAGCGGCCGACCTCGCCTCCGGGTGTTTCAAGATCAGTTCGTCCAGTGAGCGTTGCGCAAGACCTTTCCGGTCCTCCGCCTCGATCAGCTTGTGACACGCATCGCATGCCGCCCAATCGCCAACGCTCTCACCGGCGACATTCGCCACGCAGTAAGCGAGGAACGTCCGCGCAGGGTATCGCCACGCCGGGGCGGGCGCTGAGCAGAAATCGCATATCAGGTCTGTGTCGATCATCGCTTTGCACTCCTCCTGAAGGAGAGGTTCGGCCGGGTTAAAGCAGCCCCCATCTCCGAATTCGCTCTCCACTCCGTTTCCAGCTCGTCCAGTTCGCGACCAACGATCTTGCTCTCTACGGCGGCGAAGATTCCTGAATCGCCCTTGCTCAGCCTCTGTGCGTCGATGCGGTCCAGCAGGTGCGCACCGCACTCCAGACGTTCTCTCGTCGTCATAAGCCCACCTTCGCCTCCGGCGTGCTGCTCACGCCTATCTGTCGTTTCACCAGGAGCAGTCTCATCCCTGGATTGCGCTCCATCCAAGCCCCCGCACGCCCTCCCGCGGTCACGATCCAGTTCGTCGTGGGGTGCGGAGACGCGTAACCTTCCTTGATCAGGTCGGCGTGACGCCCCGATTCCCGAAGGTACAGTTCACGGCGACGTCGCCAAGCCTCGGACTGTTTCGTTTGCAGCCTCCTCATCGGCCCTCCTGAAAAGCACAAAAGCGGCCGACGCCCGGCTCAAGACCGGCGTCGGCCGCTTCGTCTCCGTGTTGCTACGCTGGCCGCCGTGCCTCACTGACTTTGATCCGCGTTCGGCGGCGCCAATTACATCTCCTCGTCTCCGAAGCCCAGCTTCTGCCTCGCTCGCGCGACCGCGCGCCAATACCTTTTCACGGCCTGAAGCTGCTTCTTGTCGACCAAGCCATTGGCGTTTACTGCCACGCATGGCCGTGGTTCGTGGACCATCGCATCGACCTCGGAAAAGGTTTTCCCGTCGCTCACGAGCCTGGCCGCGTCGTAGTCTCCTCCTGCATCGTGTCGAGCGATGAAGACGCAGCCTCTCTCAGCCAGTTCCCGCAGAGAAGAGGAGTGGCCGTAGTTGGCTTCCTCGTCCACCAGGAACGCGACTCCCGCCGGCAGCTCCTTCCTGTAATCCTGTTCTCCGAACCCGAGGTCCTCGAACACTTCCGTGTCTTCAGCGCGGCAAATGACCTCCGCGTAAGCCCGATCTCCCATGGCTCCTCTTAAAAAGCGAACGGCCACGAGCAGACTCTCCGCCGTGGCCGTTTCTTCTGGCTAATCAGTGGCGCTACCGATCACCGCACGATGATGTTCGCGCGGGTGCAAAGCACCACCATCCAGCACAGCAACTATCACGATGCTCAGCCGGGCACCCCATTGTCGTCTTCGTGCAGGGCCGCAGGTCCGGCAACAGCGCGCGGCCATAGCCCCACACCAGAATGGCCGTACCCAGAACGAGAATGCCCTCCAACACCCAGAAGCTGATCTTCACCACCTTCCATGTCTTCCGCCCGGCCAACAAGACTCGCGCAAACATAGTTCATCCCCTCAGGCACGGGCTGAGATGGACACTGCAAGCACCTGCGCGGCGCGGATTTCCTCCACTCGCAGACAGCGATCCTTATGCTCTTCCACCCAGCGCATGGTGTATGCCTGCAACCCCATCAACCACAACCGTGAGCTGCCGCTCGATAGCAACATGCGCTCGGATTCCGAAAACGAATGATCGCCCGCTTGCCGCTCCTGGGACACCGCCATGTACTCAGCCAGTTCGCCGGCAGCGCGCGCCATGGGCAAATAGAGCCACCATGGAGTCAGCACGAACGCCAGCTTGTCAGCCGCCGCCAGACGCGAGACTTCACAGCCGTGCTTCTTTGCCCAGTAGCGGGAGTGACGCAAGCAAAACTCGCCCCATGCGTCTCCAAAAAGCCATCTCAGAATACGGGCTCCCACATAGACGTGCGTCTCGCCCTCCGGCCCATCCATATTTTTCTTCTTCCAGTAGCCCAGATCGTGGACGAAGAATGCCACCCAGAGGCGAACGTCCCACGGAAAACCATAGGTCCGTCGCCAAGCCTCCGCAGTGAAGAACGGGTGCAACCAGAAGGCGTGTACCCCAAACAAAACGCTTCGAGTGCCGACGCTCACAAGTACCCTCCTCTAAGCGACAAAGTGAACGCTCGCGCGGAACCGACCGACATCTATCCATGCCCCGCCGAGCCGGTCCCTCAGCGCCGAATGCCACCGAATGATCCCCCGACTGCCTTGGACAGCATCGTTTCGGCGCCGACAACGTTTAGGTTGCCATCGACTATCTATGCAGTTGCGTCCGGCGGTCGAGACAGAAGACCGACGGCAGGCCAATCGGAGGCCGGGTCTGCAACTCGGGCAGCCGCGCCTGTTCTGCTGCAACTGCTATCGTCTTTCCGATCGCGCTGCTGATTTTGACAATCCCTTACGGCCGCGCTTCTTTCTTCTCGATCACCATGACCATGGCCGGCGATCGTAGACGGAACATCAGTACGGCTTCGCTTTTCACCGCCGTTGCTTTCCCCTTCGCACCGAGTGTTCCTCCGGCACCCACGGCCCCTCCGGCGGCAGCGCCGATCGCGGCGCCCTTGCCACCGCCGAAGATCGCTCCCAGCGCTGTCCCCAACGCTGCCGTGCTGCCGATTGCCACGGCGTCCCCGGTGTGAGACGAAGTTTCGCCGCTCCGCTCGATCGGATCAGTCTGGATTGCCACGCGATCCGTCAGGCAAACCAGTTCCACCAGTTCGATCACCAACTCGGAGGGAGCGGTCATTCGCCCCGCCTTCCGTACTCGGACCACCCGCCCGACGACAGAACTGCCCTTGTCCGCTACGACCTTTCCGCCTACCACGACGGGCGTGTCGAGTGTGCCCTCGAAGCGGTCACCTGCTTGGCTCTTATCACTCGAGACGTGATCGGTGAGCCGTGCGGCCAGCATGGTTCCAGCCGGCACCGAGACCTTCCTTTCGTTGACCCTTTCCCATGCCGTGGCCGGTTGCGTTCCCTGCTCGTCGGTCGTCTGTAACTGCTGTCCCCAACTTGCTGCGCTCACGACCATGCTCGCCAAGCCGACGTACAAACCCGATCGTCTTTTCATCGCAACCCTCCTTCGATTTCCGCCACTCCCGGTTCGGCTGTCAGTCACCGGCGACACTCACGCCGAGTCGTATTGACTTCCCGAGAGTTCACTGGCCGACGAGTCGCTCGATCCCGACTGTCACGGCCTTCATCGCCGACACCGTTCCGGCGCATACCAAGAAACGCATACTTCCACGTCCCGAGATGCCGCTGATGAGCCCGGCGATCAGCGCTCCAAACCCTGCGACCGCTGGCAACCAGTGCATGACTATCGGATCCGGCGTCAGCACAAGAATGAACCCCGGTTCCCGACGCGGTTCGACGATCCGATCCCACGGCACCCCTTCTTGCCAGCTTGTCCACACGCACCAAAACACGCCCCCACTCACGATGAGCCAGATCACCACCGATAGCCACCGCCCCGGAGCCGGTTCACCCGCGTCAGCGCTGGCCATTCGGACCCTCCATGCGCACCACCAGGACTTGCTCCCGCGGCGCGGGTTCTGCCTTGGGCATCAATTCTGCCGAGATAGGCCGCCCTCGCTCTCGCTCCCGTTTCGGCGGCGCCAGACGATTAAAGACATGGACTAGGACCGGCGTTCCCGCGAGTGCTCCGAAGAAAGCGCCGACTTCTGTGGCCCGGAAGTAGCTGGCAAAGATCACCAGCAGTACAACGAAAAGGCAGACGACCAAGCTTGCATTCTTCACTCGTTCCATCGAGTCTCCTTCTTAGAACCGTCTTTCCACCTACCGGCGGATCGCGGCACCCTGTTTCTTCTGCGTCTCAGGCCTTCGAAACTCCCACGGAGCAACCGGGTGGGCGTCGACCCACAACCCCCTCCTCTGCGCTCGCGCCGACTCTTCCAATCGCGCCAGACCGAGGTCGCTGGAGTAGCGCTTGTAGTGCCATGCAAAGCCGTTCGCTACCAGTTCTCGGTTGAGAATGCGGCCATCCGGCAGTGCGATCTCCGCCAGCGTCCGGCCGTAGCGGTCTCGCCCCTTCTCTCGGACCGTCACGATGCGGCCGAACACCAGTCCAGCGGTGAATTGGCGCGCCCGCGACCCGAAGGCCTGTGACTTCTCGGGCGCGTCCACGCCGTGGAGACGAATCCGCTCTGCTCGCACGCTGTGAAGGACCTCAATTGTGTCGCCGTCCACGATTCTGACTACCTTTCCTTGAAAGTCCTCACCGGCCGATGGAACCGCCAGCATAAGGAGCGCAATCGCCAGTCCCACAACGCTACCGGCTCTCCGTTTTGCCATATCCGAACTCCCTCTTCGTCCACGCACCTTTGGAGCAGGTCCTCCACGGTCTTTTGTCTGCTGGTTCGGAAGCCCAGCGGTGTTCGCCGTCTTTGGCAGTCGCCACCCAATACCGCCGGTCCGTGTGTCTGCCGAGCATCGCCGCCACCCACCATGGCCAACTCGTATCGTGTTGCTCGATCAGGATCAGCCGCGCTGGATTCACATCGAACCGTCCACAAATCACCGCGGCCAACTTGTTGGCTCGCGGGACGATACTCCAGGCGAAGTTCTCCATCTCGAAGTGCCGAATGACGGCTACTGTCCATTCCGGGAACTCCCGAATGTCGACCCTGTATAGACATTCCGTCCAACCGGCCTCGAAGGATTGCAGGACTATGGACGGCAGATCCCTCAGGCACAGGTTCCAGTGCTGCTTCCCGTCGTCTGACGTGCGGCGCTCGACGCGCCGTCCCACTGTCTCGTCGCTCATGTCACTCTCCGGCGCTCTCCAATAAACTCATCTGCCGCGTCTCGCGTACTGCCTCCGGACGTCTTCGACGCCGGCGCTCCTCGCGCGCGGCCTGGCGCAACTCAAAGCCGTTGAGCCGGCGCCGAATCGGCGCGATCCGGTCGGCGCGCGTCTGGCGTTGGTCGATGTTGGGCAGTGCGAGTTGGCCACGAGGGATTGTCACGGGTTGATCCTCTGCGTTACACGCTCATGCGTTTTCCGTTGGGCTCAGACCGCAAGCGCGGGATCAGGCGCCGATTCAACCGCGGGCGTAGTGACACCATTGGTTACCGCCCTCGCAGCCGCAGCAGGAGCAGCAGTACTTGTTGTTGCTGCTGCTGCTTTCGGAGCCGTCAGGTAATGCTGATGGGTGCAGCCCACACAGTTCGCCCCTCGGACCGCCGCCCTGAGCACACTCATAAACTCCTTCGGGATTTCGATGGGCTCCCCCGCTTTGTTGAAGAACTCGGGAACGATCTGGCCCACCATCTGTTTGTCGTCTCCCGCCAGGTCCAGCGGCAGATGTCCCTCGCGTCCACGGAACAACACCCTCGCTTCGACGCGACCGCGCTGGCCTTCCGCCGTTTGCACCACGGCGTGTTTTGCGATGAGCACGTCATAGGTGTTCCTCACCCGGAACACATCGACACTCACCAGGCCCGGCGCAATGACCACCGCGTGCCGCCCGTTCAGCGCCACTGAGTCAATTGGCTGGAGCCAAGCGATGGGTCCGCCGGTCTCATCGCAAAACGTGAAGTATCGTCCGATCTCCTTCCTCGCTCCCCCCGACTCAACACCACGCAGCACCGACCGCTTGGCCAGCGTCTGATACTGGATCGATACTTGGGGCTGGCATACAATCCCGGCTTCCTGTAGTCGCCTCTCCATTCGCCGCCGTTCGCCCCTCACAGCCAAGCTGGGTTGCCAGCGCGGTTCCTTTTCTTTCCCTCCCTGCTGCTGTGTAGTTGTCGTCATAGACTCTCCTCCTGTTCGAGATCCAGTACTCCGTGTCCACGGCGACGGCCACGATTGCCGTCACCTGCGCGCACAATAGCCCCGGAGACCACTTCCCCGACTCAATGCGCCACACTACATGGCCAACACGAACGAATAGTGATGCCGACACGACCGTCCAGTCCGAGATCAGTACCCGCACGGATCTCAGCCACCTCCACCCTCCGCCGGTCATGCCAGCCTCCGATCCGCGATCGGTCGGCCAACCGCTGCGCGGATCATCTCTTTTGTGCATCCCGCCCAGCAGCAGTATTTGCGCGGTTCTTCGACTGAGATCGCCAGATTGTCTCCGCTCTTGTCGTGACCTTGCGCGGCGCACGATGGGCAGCGAGTCACCCAATTTCGCCCTGCCTGCCGCCGAACGACCACGTAGTCCAGAATCCGGAACTCGCCCGGCCGGGACTCGAAGTACCTCGGACGCTCGGTTCGCCGTGCCTGCTGAGCGAACTCCTGTGGAACCGTCTTCCCGGCGATAATACTCTGGAGGTGTTGTTCCGTCACCTTCTTGAGCCCCTTCAGGTAGGCCAGTTGATCGTCCAGCTTGTAGTCGGCGCCGTAGTACCAATAGCGCCAGCCGCGGCTCGCCCGAGCGCCCCAGTGAACACCCAAGGGCGCCCGGATCGCGTTGCCGAATTGTTCCTGTCTTAATTGATCCTGCTTTGGGAAGATCTCAATGCCATCCGCCAGGCCGGCCCCCTTGACCTGCACCGCGAGCTTCCCCGCGACGTGGTAGATGTAGATCCGCGCCTCGCGCACTAGTACAGGCGTCTCGAAAAAGATCCAGAGATGACCGCCGCGTTTGGATTTCTCCAAGGCGGCCTCGATGCCGTCATCCTGCAGTTGGCGCTGCACCTTGATCAGATCTTCGAGCGCCATCTTGTAGTCGGCGTCGATCGCCATCCATTTGCATCTTTGGGTAATCGGGTTGATGGCGTAGATCCCGATCGTGATCTCGCCCGCCAGGTGCCGGCGCACGGTTTCGAGGGTCAGTTCCACTGGCTCTCCAGCTTCCCTCGCTTTCGGCCGGTAGTAATAATGGCGACCGCTCTCCGGGTGCGGCCGCATGGATTGAATGGTGTAGGCCCGCCGGTTCACGAACAACACGCTGAACGCCCGGGCCATGTCGAGTGTCGCTGGTAGCCGGTGGTCCATGGCCGTTTTCTCCTCTGCTCGTCTATACACCGAAACGGCTCGGCTTTTCAAAAGTCGTCTCAGTGTGTCTCGCCGAGCGTCTGCGGGTTCTGTGCAAGTGCCTTCAGGCCAAAGACTTGCGCCATCTGCTCAAACTCCTCGATCCGATATCCGCCGTAACGATCGACCTCAGCGGGATCCACCATGAAGAAGGTCTGTCGAGCCCGGTCATAGATGTAGAACATCCCCGATTCCGGCTCCTCAGGAACCATCACGAACAGCAGGGCGCCCTTCGCGTAATCCAACCACTTCTTGATCTGCCCCTCCGCCCACCGCGCAAATTCCAGGATCAGTTTGTCTTCATCCAGCCGGTCCAGCCCCAGACGCCTCGCGTTCGGGTCCTGCACTCGCAGCACTTCGTTGACGATAAGACCACTCGGGGTCATTGCATTTTCTCCTTCTGCGTTTGTGTGTCAATGGCTTACAGGCACACGGTATCCCCGCTGCGACTGAACGCACTTTGCATCGATCGTTGCCGTGTGCTTGTGGAGGTTACAAAGAAAGCCTAGAGCTCGACCGGCTCCAAGCCGTAAACTGGGCAACCGAGTGCCCACCGATATATAGAAGATACGGTCAGGCCGCCAGTTCCCCGGTCGTCCTTCCTGCCGCTACCGACCTCGCAGACTCCTGGGCCAGCGCGTCACATCGATCTTGGTCTGGATCTGATCCATGGCTACGTACCCACTGCCACTCTGTCTCGTGCCGACTGGCCGCCGCCGTCAACTCCTCCCAGAGATCCCGATTGGCGATCCTTTCTCCGCGGCTGTTGAGCCACCCCCGGCTTCGCCACTGAGAAAGGTATCCCGTCATCCCATGCTGCAAATACCGGGAGTCCGTAATCACGGTCACGTGGCATGACTCAATCAGTGCTGTCAGCCCGAAGATCGCGGCCGAAAGTTCCATTCGGTTGTTCGTCGTGCGCGGCGCGCCACCCCGAAGGACGCGCTCGTGCCTTCCATATCGCAGGATGCACGCCCATCCACCGGGGCCAGGATTTCCGAGGCACGATCCGTCCGTGAAGAGCGTTATTTCCTTCAAGCTGCTTGCCTCCGCTTCATTCGTCATTCCGCCCTCGGTCGCCTCACGTAGCCGTCACCATCCGTTCGAGTGCCGCCAGTGCGTCGCGCACCTTGCTCGCGTCTTCCGGATGGAGGTCCTTCAAATTCGCAAACTTGAACGCACCGTTCGCCGCCTCGTTGATCACCTGCGCGAGTGTCCGTCTTGTGGCGCCAGACACCCGGCTGGCCTGCTGAAGCAGTCGGCCGCGCAGATCACTCAGGACCGCCGCACCATCGGGCTGCGCTTCACTCCCGGCGGCGTTGTCCCCACCGTTCGATGTTTGGGCGCGGTTCGTTTCGCCCTCCAGTGTTTCCACCAGCCGACGAAGCACCACCCGGTCCGGAATGTCATCGATCGCGTCGCTCGCCAGATTCATTTCCTGGCACAACGCCGTGTACCGATGATCGCCAGCCTTTGCCACAGCCGCCCGCAATCGCTCCACGCCCCGGTCTGTGTCCTGCAATTTCTCGAACAGAGCCGTGAGTTTCACCATGTCAGAGATTTTGTCAGGATCCTCGACCTTGGCCACGGCGCGCAGCACGCTCTTCGAGAGACTGAAGCCCACCTTGTCGCAGAGAACCTTCACGTGCTCCAGCACTTCCCCGCGGTACAAGCCGCCCCTGCCGCTTCTCGCGGCGCCACTGTTCCCAGCTTGCGGTTGACCGTTGCCGCGGTGGTTGCCATTTTCAGTCTTCTGGCCACTGCTCTGACGCCGCTGCGGGCGAGCCCACTCGGGAAGCTTGGGCGTCTCCAATGGGCGCTTCTTCTCATCGAGGTCCATCCACTGGCCTTCCAGATCGTACAGATAGCGGCCAAGCCCGAAGCACGAACACGCCCGCTTGAACGCTTGAGCTTCCGCTGCCGTGCCCGCGTTGTCGTTCTCCGCCCACTCCTCGCCGAGTCCTGTGTGAGTACCTAAGCCATAGACCGTGACCCTGCATGTCACCACGATCTTTGCCGTGATCGTCCGTTCTGTCGCGCCGCGCTCCCTCCGCTCGAAGTTCTGGACCATTTGAACGTTGTAGTCCCGTGTCCAGCCCGACGGCGTGAATAGTTCGTTGAGCCGGTCGGTGTACGCGCGCGGATCGGCGTACGCCAACATCTGACCTCGGTATCGGGGTCCGTTTCTGCTGCCAACCTGGGTCGTGTTGGTCACCCGCCATTTGATCTCGGATAGGTCGAATGGCTGCTCGAGCGCTGCCAGAAACGCCTGAACCCGTTCCGGCTCAAACGTCGGAACGCCGCCGCCGCTCCACTGTCCATTGGTCGGAGCCACCGGCAGAGACGGTGTTCCATTCGTTGTCGCTGTATCTTGCATACCTCGCTCCCTTCATTGAATTGCTCAAATTGGCATTTCCTACCCGCCCGACGCGCATGCTCTGAGCTTGCGGGGCCTTCTTGCTAACCGATCCAACCACTTCTGCACCCGACCGCGGTCCGGACTTCCACGGCCGTCCCATCAAGTTCATGCACCTGAGTCCGCACCGCACGCCTCACTACGCGGTCACCGCTTTCTACTCGTCGTGCCAGAACACCTGTGGGACGGGCGCGCCATTCCCTACCGCTTGCCAACGTCACCAAATCCACCAGCGGGATTTGTGTTCCTTCGTGCGGGAGTCCAACCCGCCTCGGCCTCTGGCAATTGAGGACGAACTACCCACTCAGGGCTCTTACGAAAGAATGTGCAGCGACACGGCGCACGAAGCCCGCCCGTCACCACGCTCAGACCGTCGGACCACTCAAATTGGCGCTACCCGCTCCGCGGGATGTGGATGCATTGACCCTCGGCGTCATAGCGGGAATCGCTCGGCCAGTGCGCCTTCCCATCGGATCTGACGGCGCAGTTCCGCGCACAGACGACATCACTTCCCTCCGGTTCCTGTTCACGCGCGTTCGCGACTGCCGGCGCGCCGCCGCCGATCTCCCCAGGCTGATCCGCTCGCTGCTACCCTTTGGACCACACTCACCATCCGCTAAAACCGCATCACAACGGTGTCCTGTCAGTTTCGAAAGACGTCGCTCTCTCCCCAGTTCGAACGCCATTCGCGCGTGTAGTCGACCTCCTGCTACGAACTGCAGCGTTGCTACTTACCGAACCTGAGCACTACGGTCCCGTCACTGGCGCGATCCGTCCCCCTGACTTCGCTCTCAGTCCACACCTTCTCCGAGCCAGCCAGTTCAGCGGCGCGCGCACAACTGCGTACCCGCATACCCTCCGCCTTGTCACCAGGGTCGTCAATTGCATTCGGATTCCACGTACTTCCTCTGTCCAGATCCGCTTCATCCCGGTTTCGCCGCCGTCGTCTCGGACCAGACACCGCCGAGTCCTTCGTCTCGTTTCTCCCCGTTTCAGACAACCGCCGTCGATCTCTCCGTCGCAGGACATGACGGCACACGGCTGGAAGTTGCTGCCTTGCCGACGGGGTGCCACCAAGTTTCGGGTCGCAATTCGCTGTTCGAAGTAGGTCAGTCAGGCGGGGTGCTACGCGGGAAGTCAGTAGGAAATCAGTCAAGAAGCCTACGGCGGCGCCATATCACGCCGATCCACTTCGCCCTTCAGACACCGGCGCGGACTCTCCAGGAGGGAGCGTGAGCGCCCGAAGAACATCCTGAAGGTCAACATCCGCTCATCTTCTCACCTCGCTCTGCGCCGAGTCCCTCCCGTTCGCTACGGGAACTCGTGCCGTGCACATCGCACAATACCGCGCTACTCGGCTGCCCCCATTCGCGAAGCGACATTGGTCACTATCCTCAGCCAAGAACCGGCGCTCATCAACCATCTGCTCCCCGTCTATTTCCACTTGTCTCTGCTTTACGAGCAGTTCGCAGTCCCCCTCAGGCTTACGACCACGCGCTCCCATACCGCCAATCCCGCACCGTAACCTCCCTCGCCCGCATCCCCAAACACGGCCGGCGCCACTACACTCGTCCTACTCCCGCTCACCGGGACAGACCGGCGCCGCACTCTGCGACCACCATTCAACCCAGCCATTCCACAGTCCTGGCTTCGCCACCACAACCTGGCAGGCACCCGCCAACTACTTTGCCTACCCCAACACATGCCAAACCACGGGTAGTAGATTGCTATGTGATTGAACGCCCAGCCGCTTCCGCGATCGTGCGGCGGGCAAAAGGTATGGCAAAGGGTGTGGCAATGGGCATGCAATAGGAGAACAAAGCACCAGGTCTATCGCGTGTTCGCTTGCAGCACAGTGCTAAGCGGGAACGTCACCGTGCGGCGACTGTCCATCACTTTCGTTTGCAGCGTGTGCAATCGAAACTCATCGAGGACTCCGAAGTACACGGCCTTTCCGCTACGTTCGAAGAAGCGCGAGACATAACTCAGCAAGTGAAAGGTCGACGTCAAGTACAACACGCAATCTACGTGCGTCTCCTTCTCGATCAGCTCACGGATTTGCCAGTAGCGTTTCGGCTGTTTCGGCTTGCGCTCGTACTCGAGGGCAAATTGCGAATCCTGACCCGTCGTGTTCACGGTAACGATCGCGTCGTAGTCCTTCGCGAAACCCACTCCCGTAAACTCGTTCTGCGACCGAATCTCAAGTTCACACTTCCATGACACAAGTTGCCTCGTCCGAAGCATCGCCAAGTGGATATCATTGAGGTCGAGCGAATGCTGTACGGCGTTCTCATCCACGTTATTCGCTTTGCTCCCGATCATCAGGGCAGCGGATTCCCCTGTCCCGATCAGATACGATGCGCCGAGATCCGAGATCGTATACACGCGCACTCCGGACACAAAGCTCAGGTCGGACCTGACCACGAGTCCGTGTTCCACCAGGCGCTGTATGCGCCAGTTGAGCGTCCGTCTCGGCCATAGGTGTCCGTTGAGCTGAAGAAACTGCCACAACTGCTCGTGTGAGACGTGCCGGCACCTGAGGACGTGGCGCAGAACGGCGTGATCGTTAACGGCATTGAGAGCGATGCTTCCCTTCACATAGCGCATAAGCGGCCGCCTCTCATGCAGACAACATCAGATGCGCTTCCCACGGTTTTTGCGCGACCGGTTCGAGAAAGAACGCACCCAGCCGCCCGCGCAGCCAACTGAATGCTGGCATCACCAGCATCAATTCCTGGTCATGGCCGCACTCGCTGAAAGAGATCAAGTACGCTTGCGGATGCAGCCACTCCCCGGCCTCATCCTTATCGATGCCGCCAGTCTGCTCATTCGTGACCGTAACGAGGTACGCGTCCGGCTTCGCTGGTCGCGGAAGAATGGCGCGGAAGAACACTCTGTTGTGCCCATCCCTGACGCACGGCGCCTCCGCGTCGAATACCTTGTAGATCATCCGGTATGTGCAATCGGGGCGCAGTCCACTGTTGCCATTGAACCGCGCGACGCCGAACACGCGCGGCCGGTTCCGAATCTTCTGCCCAACCGGAACGCCGGTGGTGTTGTAGTACGCCGCATCCAAGCCGCTGAAGCGCCCTGGATTTCGCGGATCTCTTGCCACGCGCCGTGACCAGATGCTTCCAAACCCCAGTACGGAGATCAGCATATCCGTTGCCTCACGCGCCTTTCAGTCGCCGGTTTTCGTCCTTCGCCGCCGCCAGCGCAGTCTCCAGCCGGTTGATACGGTCGACCAGAGCCGCCTTATCGTCAGCTTTCAGACCCATTCCACTACCATTGCCGCGACCGCTGCCGCTGCTGACTCTTTGAGTTGCCTCATCCACACGTGCGGACATGTCGGCTACCATGACCTTCTTCTGTTCAAGTTCGGCTTCGAGCCTCTTTTTATCCGACTGCGAATTGGACAGCTCCGTGCGCATCCGTTCCATCTCTATTCGCCAATCGGCCGCCTCCGCCGCGTCGCCTGTCGGCACGCCGGTTTCGCCGCTTTCGATCACCCGGTTGCACCGTTCGATGTGGGCGTTATGTTTCCGAATCGCTTCGCCGGCTCGCTCCTTCCAGTACTTCGCGTAATTCATGGCGTCCGCCGTTCTCTGCGCCAACTGCTTCAGTCTCTCCGTGTGGTTCCACCGCTGCCAGATGATGACCACGACGGAGTAGACCAGCAGCAGGGACAGCGCCGCTGTATACATGAAGTATTTGTTGCCGACCGAGTTCTCCAGGAACATGCTCCGCCGCTGTTCCCAGCTCATTCCCCAGTCGATGTTCTTCGGATTGAGCGAATGAAACAGCGCGTCGTACCACGTCATTCCATGTCTGCGGTAGCCGCCCTGTGCTGCGAGCGGTGAGTACTGCGCCGCCGGCGACGGCGCCACGGTGCGGGGAGCAGAGCCAGTCGGTGCCGGCTTGCGGTTCCCCAAGTTCGGTTGTCCGGGTTGTTGCGGGGGCGCCTGTGGAGCCGCCTGCTGCTGTTGACAGTACGCTGGTGCGAGACTGATCAACGCGGTCACCACGCCCGTAAAGAGGATGCTGTTGAGCCCGTGTCGCATTCATCTACCTCCGTCCTTGCATCCGTCGGCCAATCGAAGCCGCAAGCTCCGGGTTCTTGAACCGGAGATTCGCTCCCGGCGCGTCCGCTCTGGACTGCCGCAGCCGTGGCGCCAACTCCATGTCAAGTCCTTGAAGTCCCACGTCTGGGGGTGTGCGCACGTGTAGGTGACGGTGCAAGGTTCCTTCCGTGTCGTCCGTCATGAGGATTTGCATCTGGCCTTTCGGCAGGTTCTTGATCCGTTCGTCCTCGGCCCGGTACTCGCGTTCTTCTCGCTCCGAGCCGCTCGTACCTTTCTGAAATCGCTCCCAGCCGAATACCTGTTCGCGCACTACCGACACCGTCCGCTTGGTCACCGTGTGCTCGGCAGAAGCCCGGATGAAGAACCTGGACGTCTCCTCGTCCTGCGTGCGCATCGCGATCTTCGTGTTTGGAGCGCTCGTAACGTCATCCTTGAAGCCCTTGCCGACCTGAAGGAGTTGCGGCAGGCTTTGCATCGAGAACAGGAAGGCGGTGTTGGTGCCGCGCGCCGTCTGCAAGATCTGGGCGAAATTCCGGTACCCGAACGGCGCGAACTCATCGAGTACGACGCTCAGAATCGGTCGGTTTTGGCGCTTCCGCTCCTCTTCACTTTCATATCTCTTGCCGACGACGAGCTGCAGATTCTGGAGCAGCATCTTTCCGAGTGCCCTAACCGGCTCGGTGTTCTTGTTGATGTTCAGCGTGACAAACAAGATCAGCTCCTGGTCGATTACGTCATCGATCGACAACAGATCCTCGTAAGGGCCGGTGATCACCGACAACTCGTCGTCGAGAAATGTCATGCACTCGTTCAGCAAACCCTGAATCTTCGGCACCCGTTCGCGGTCGTTGAACGACTCGACCAGGTTCCGGACCGACATCTCAAAGTTCAAGCCGCGCTGCATGGAGATGTTCCGGTCCGACTGCATGTGCTTGCGCGCTTTCTCGATCTGGCCTTTCAGCACCTCCTCATCCAGTGCCATCACGATGACGTCGTAGAAATTGAAGGGAACACCGGTGTAGTGGAGAATCCGGACGATATCGGCCAGGTAGTTCAATTGGTGCTTGGCGAAGAACTCATCGTGCAGGTTGAACGACCCGAACACCATGTTCACTTGCGCCATATAGTTCTCGTCCGTCGTGTGGAAGGGGTTATACAAGCAGGAGAGGTCGGGCCGTGCGGGGTTGATGAGACGTAGGTCGTCGAGCCGGCCGGCGCGAGCGATGTGTGGCAGCAGCTCGTAGAAGAAATCGAGGTCGCCCTTTCCGTCGAAGATCACCATGGGGATTTTGTGCCGATCTCCGGCCGGTCCCATCCTCCGTGCCAGATCCTGGGTGATGATGTTCTTGAGGAGCGTCGTCTTTCCACTGCCCGTCATGCCCAGAACGATCCCCTGCATGACGCGCACCTTATCCGGCCACAGCCAAGGCGCCCCGTGCACGTCGTAGCCGAGCACGACGGCATTTTCGTCCCATGCCTTCTTGACATGCTTGGCGTCCGCAGATGCGCTTATCACCAGAGGCGGATACCGTCTCTGGTTCTCCTTCCACTCTCGCCGCTTTATTAAGACCCAGATCGTGATCCCCGGCACGCCGATCCCAAGCAGAAAGTAGACGAGGCATTCAGCCATCTGAAGGTTGGTGAAATGGTAGGCTTTCGTGCCGAGGAACCAGAGCGTGAACAGAACCAGCCCTGCCAATGCCGTGCACACAAAGATTGGAGATGCCGACAGCGACGAGCGGTCGCGGTAGGAACTATCCGGATAAGAATCGCGAATCATGATTGTGCCTTTCTAAGCTGGCGGCTTGGGGGGAACTGGGGCGCGGTGTGTGGAGGGATTCAGCCGCGAAGCCAGGTGACCAGGGCCAACTCTACGCCCGTCAGCGCCGCCACTGACGTGGTCGCCCACACTCGTTGTTTGACCGATTGAACGGCGGTCTCCCATGACCCGGTGTCGGTCCTCTTGCGCCACAGATTCCAGAGCCCCCAGCACACCGAAAACAACAGACCCGCCAGGATTGTGAGTAGCAGGGTCACTTCGAACCTCGGCCTTTGGTACCACGGCGGCATCACAATGAAGCCGGAGGCCGCCTTACTTGATGCTTCCGGGATCTGGATCCGGTTCAGCCAATACACGAAGCAGAATTCGATAACGATGAGCATCGCGGTCGTAAAGTGCAGCCCAACAACTTCCCCCTCCCGCAACACTCCATCGAGTCGTACCCTCCAGGTGTCGCTCATGGACGCACCTCCAGCCGCGGCGCCGCGAGATTGAAGAACAGGAAGGCCGCAACCACAATGGCAAAGAGCAGTCCGAAAATCACGGTTTCCATTTTTGGCTTGCGTGTTCTGTCGGGTTCGAATGGGTTCCGAGGTTGAAGGAAGACATTCAGCGCCCGGTTTGACACACCGAGGTCCGACCGCCGTTTCATGCTGACTTCGAACGCAGCGAGCACGTCATCGGTCGTCACCGAATGGTCCACTACCACTCCTTCACAGAGTGGTTGCCGGCTCACGATCGCCTCCAGAACATCTTGCGGCGTGATTTGTCTGTCGTTAGTCATGGCTACAGAACCAATACCGCACTGACGCTACCGGTCGCGTCCGCCGGGAACGCCAATTTCACAACCGTTCGCAATTCCGGTTGGCCGGAGTGTGGCAGGTCGAACGCGATAAGGCCAAGGGCGGTTTGGCCAGGCCGAACGACTGGGACCTGGAGCTCCGTATGAACGATGGGAACCCGAGCCTCGCCGTTCCACTTGAGTTGGTAGCCGCTGGCAAGCTGGCTGTTCGCCAGTGGAATCAGCGACTGCGGTGCGCGAGGGGAGTTCAGTCTGAACACTTCCGGAGTCGCGGGCAGGTAGACCGTTCGCCCTCCGTTCACGATGGCATACCGAAGGTAGACACGGCCGTCCTTCTGGTAAACGTCCTGTAGAACGATCTCCACTTTCTGGTGGTTTCTCGAGGGTCCAACCAGCTTAACGGGCGTGCTTTCCATTAACATGGCCGCGGGTACCTTCGGTCGTTGAGAAACGGGCGCCTGTTCGACCGGTTCTGTCTTCCTGGCCTGAACCGTTGTCGGGTCCTGGTCAATTGCGAAGTGCATCTGCTCGACCGAGCCAGCCGGCACCAGTTCGTAGCTGAGGCGGCCGGAAGCGGTCCATATGAAGAGGTTGGTCGTCGCATCCGGTTCGAGCGGCTGGACGAACACCGTGTTTTCGCGCCATTCGATCTTGAATGACGAACTGCCGGCGGCTACTCGGGTGACCGGCTCGCCGAGTTCGATCACGCTCAGATGATTAGGCGTCGTGCCCAGCCGCGTGATCTTGTTGCGATCCGGCTTCTGTGTTTCGATCTTCTGACCGAATGCGGCCAGAGTCGCGATTAGGATAAGGGTCACGGTACGTTGCATGGGCTGTACTCCTTCGGTCACTTTCCCTGCGTCTGCCAAAACCCGAGGAGGTCCGGTTGCCCAAACCTCCCCGAAGGCATACTACTTGTTGTCCAGCTTCGGCTTTTGAACCTTCGGCTTCAGCCTGGAACCAGGAAGCTCAAGCCTCCCATCCCGCACTTCAGCCCGTCCAGCCTCAAACTCAATTGCATGGATTCGTTGAGGCCGACCGTGATCGTAAATTAGGTCGCCATCCCTCGTGACTTGCATGAGAAAGGTTTCCCTCTCTAGAATCTGTCCTTGGCCGTCGCCGACCTGCTCGACGAGATACACGTTGCCGTCGTCGTCGATGCACACGTCCCCATCAACCAGATCAGGAATTGCGACGGTGACCGGACGGCCACCCGTGCGCTCCGCGATCATGTTGACGAGTTCCTGCGGAAAGGCGTAGAACACGATACTTCCTGTACTCTTGCTCCCCTTGCAGGTGATTGCATAGAGAGCGGCGAGCCAGTCGAACGCGTTCGCCGACTTCCGTTCGGCCCACTTCCGCACCAGGTGGATCATGTTGCGCATCTCCTGGCGGGAGCGTTCCTCATACCAGTGCAACGCCGCTTTCGCCGTGTTGCGCCGCTTGAATGCCTTCCGCCGCTCCACAACGTTGTCCAGATCGCACGCGTTGAGGGCGGCTTGGGCGTCCGCGACTTCCTGCTGGTACTTCTCGCGCTTCTTCATGATCAACCCGATGTTGACCCCGTAGACAGTCGCGATCTGCCCCGCCTCCTTGTACATTTCGCGGTCGAATTGTCCGTTCACAATCAGGCCGCGGAAGTCCGCCAGAGGCCGGACATCGCTGAAGAAGTCATCGAGTTCTTTTCGAATCACGTTGTACAGCTTGCCAATCTTGTCCGTGGGGGGCACGGTCAGGTGCACTGGCAAGGCGCCAACGCGTTTCTCGTCTTTCAACCGCAACCATGGCGCCGTGATCACCTGCTTGCGAACACCGACAATCACGTCCTGGTTCGGCATCGTCCCGTGCTTGAGGGCATCAAGTGCTGCCTGGAGTTCCTTCGCCAGCAGTTCCGCCAGATCGGGGCGCCCGGAAGCCAGGCACGACGACATCAGGTCAGTGATGATCCCGATTTCGTTGCCCTTCGCCGAGACCGCGACCTGGGCCAGGTTCCACCAGGCCGACCGCTTCTTCTTCCGCTTGTCCTTCTCGTTCGAGAAGGTTTCGCGATGGTTGAAGCGATCTTCGACCCACCGTGGAAACCGGCTCTCCTCCACCACGCAGACGGTGTCAAAGTCGTAGTCGCCCCCGTTTTTCGCCGCCGTCGTCGAGTGAAGGGTGATGGTATGTTCCAGGCGGAGCTGGCCGATGACGATCCGCTCCACGGCGTCTGGCTCGGACATCGAGCACCCTTGCCGCGCCAGGTCGTTCATCAACCACGCCACCGTAGCCGGACCATCCAGCTTGTTCAAAGGGAGCAGGTCGTCCTTCGCCCGAATGGGATACCGCACTTCGAGAAGGCGCCGCGAGCCGAGACTCGTGATGGCGTGCCCCTCCGGCATCCAGTCGGAACCCGAGTAGACCCGTCCGTTGTCGAGCACCAGGTAGCCGTCGTCAGCTAGCGCGAAGGCCGGAAGTTTGAACCCTCCCGCCGTCGCCAGCTTGTACGCCCACCGGCACAGGATCCGCTGGAGCTGGTTGTTGATGAAGGGGAACTTGACCAACTGGCCGGAGCCGTCAGCCTTGAGCACCGCCTCCACAACCGTTCGCTCCGCGGACGTGTACTCTCCGTCTTCCGTCGCATCCTCGTCTCCGCGTACCGGGCGTGAGGTTTTCGAGGTCCCGAGAAGGCGAAAAAGCTCATCGAAGTTGTTCTCCTCGACTGTCGTCTTGAGTGTTTGCACTTGCTGGAGCGCGTGCGGCAAGACTTCCAGGTCGATAGTGGACTCCGGAGCATGCGTCAACAACGTGTAGCTCGATTCGTACTCTAGCTCGCGCGAGACCTCCCGGATACCCAAAACGATCGGGCCCCGAAACATCTGCGCATCGCCGAAACAGAGTTTCACCCACGATGACTTCTCCGGCAGCGCAGGCTTCATGGAGCTCTTAGGCAGGATGATGTCGGCGCTGATCTGATCCGCGACGTCATTCTCCATTACCTTGAAGCTGCCTTTGGCCTGAGTCCGGTTGAATGCGAGACGGAACTGGTAGAAGTGACCCGCGGGGAGACCCAGCTTTTCAAACAGAGAACGCCGAATCCAGCCGCGGCAGTCATTCGTACCGACGGTGTGGTCTTCCACGACGAGCACCCGCACGTCCGGTTCCTCGATCCGCACTTTGCAGGGCGAGATCAAGATCCCGAAGTAGGTGATCGCAGCTTCCGGCCACTGCTGGAACCGCTCGGCGATCGGCTTCTCGAACTCCTTGCTCACGGCGTAGTATTTGCCATTCTTCGCGGAGCCCGATGCGCCGATGAGGCGATACTCCACTCCACCCACAGTGAACTTCGCCAGAGCCTGTTCCACCTTGGCACGCCCATAGTCATCCAGCTCGCTGCCAGGAATCTCAACGGTCGCGACTCGAATCCCCGGATAGAGGGCATCGAGCAACGTGTTGTCGAGTTGTCCCTGCCTCGTGAGCTGCATGCTCTTTTGAGCTACCGTTCCTTCCTGATCGATCTCCAACGCCAAAACTGGCAATTGGGACGTAACTATGGTTTTCATTGGGCATCTCCTTGTCTGTTTTCTGTTGAATGTGAGCAACAGACAGACAGGAGCGCCGTCTCCGGTGCCCTCCCTTCGCCTGTTGCCGTGAACTTGAATCAAGTTCCCGGGTGCCAGGCTCGGAGAGCCGTCACCGGGTTGTTTTACTACCTACGCCGCCTTGGTCTTTACGGTGAACTGCCGGATTCGCCGCCATTCGGCGACGCGTTCCTTCAGCTCATCCACAAGACTGGGGAGCGCTTCCACCACCACACCGAACGCTATGCCGCCAACGAAGAGCAGACGCTGTTGCCAGGTCATGCCCGCGCTGATGAGCATTGCCGAAACGACTGTGAGTAGTGTCGCCATTTTGTTCTTCAACATGGATACTCTCCTTTTCCGTCTGTTGGCAGAACAGCAAGGAGCCCGCTGGAATTGGTCTCTTCGCTATCCGCGGCCAGGGTTTGTGAGAACTCTGGCCAGGATTCGCGTGGAAACCCGACCAGCACTTTCCCGTATCAGAGCTACGGGTCGCTTACACACCTACGTGCATGAAGCCAGTGCTGCCCGTTATGAATACGTTATTTCTTTTCGTGCTGAACTCCCTCCTTCTTGATCACTGGCGCGCCCGTGCTCACATCGACGTTGGCCTTCCACTCCGTCACCACGGCGTAGCTGCCGCTCGCTCGGAATGATGCGGTGAGCGCTTCATTTTCCGACGCGACCTCCTGACCGAGCTGGAGCCCGTCGCTACCCGAGGCCTTGATCAGAAAGTAGCGGGCCGTCGAAAGCTCCGCTGTTTTGGTCCGTCGCCGGCGCTGGGGACTGCGCTCCTTCTTGCCAGCCGGGGCCTTCGGCTCAGCAAGGCCGCTTGTTGTTGGTTCCGTTGCTGCCCCCATCGAATCGCCTCCTTTCAACTCATTCGCGGCCCGCGCACCCTTGCGAGTTGCGGGCCGCGTCGCGTCCTCTCTCAGGTACGCTGTTTCGCCAGATTGCGCTGGCTTCGCTCCCACCGGCCCCCGATCCGGAGATGCCCTCTCGCTGAAACCGGGGACGGCAGAATCCATCACCGGCTCCCCAGGAGGCTTGACTCCTGCAAAAGTCCGGTATCCTTTTCACCGACCATCTGTTCTTCCCTGTACTCGGCGACCAGCAGTCCGCTCGGCACACGTTCCGTTCGCCGTTCCTGAATCAGCCGGACGTGATACTTGCCAACGATTCGATCCGTGAATTCGCTCCTATTCCTGATTCGATGAACTTCCTTTACGCCAAAAGCCTGAAACGTCCACGCCTGACCAGGGACCGGCTCGATGGACCGAATCTTGAACGAGGAGGTGATTTGCTCTTCTTTGATCTTGCCGATCAAGTCCTGGTCCCGCAGTAGATTGAGACTGTACATCCGCAGGTTGGCGGTCATCATGTTGAGCGCGTCGGCCAGGTTCTTGTCGACCGACGTGGGGGTGTACCGCATATAGCTTTCGAGAAACTTCCTGACGACGGCACGGCCTTCAATATCAGTCGGCGCCGCCTCACCCGCCGGCATGGCAGCCAGAACGCTCAGCAAGCTGCTCCTCGTCTCTGGTCCAGTGCTCGCAGGTCTGGCGCCGACTACCGTCGCTTCGCCGTCCGCAGAGACGCGAATGACGGTCGCTGGCTGCAGCCTCACATAGATTGCAAACCCGAGGGAGACCAAAGCGATCACCCCGAACAGTCCGGCCATCAGCATCGACCGGTTCGCATAGGCTCGAAGCTGGCCATCGTGCTCGTAGTACTTCGTGTACCGAGCCTTGTCGGGGATTTCTTGGTTACCGTCAGTCTGTCGTTTTCTTGAGAGCATATGATTGACACGCCTCCTTGATGCGGCCGCTATTCGCTAGGCCTTGGTTCGCTAGTTACCGTCACCCCGTCCTGGTTTGAACTTGAATGCTCCTAACGCTGTGCCAACCGTGTGGACCACCGTCATCATCGAGCTGCCGAGTTCCCCAGTCACAATGCGGCGCGCGAGAAACGGGATCAGCGCTACCATCACAGCGAACAGAATGCTCGCCAGCGACATCAGCAGCGCTCCACTCGCGCCTTGGAACCACCCACCCAGACTGTTGGCTGCCAACATGGCGCCTAAGCTCTGAGCATTGATAGCCGTGAGGAGCACGCTGAATAAGGCGTAGACAATGCCCCAGGCGTGAAATACGAACAAGTTCACCAGATAACTACGCGCCAGTTGGCCAACACCAAAGGCTGGATAAAGCGCGAGCACCATCGGCCCGACCGCATACAAGACGGCGCCGTACAAGCAGTAAAGGATGGTGAAAATCAGCAGTGCGATCGGAAAGACGATAGCGGCGACCAACTGCACGAGCACGCTGACTAAAGCCACGATGCTGCTGACAACCAAATTGAACCAGTTCGCGTTCCCGAGGCCATTGAAGTATTGATTGACCTGAAGCATCCAGTTGTTGGCCCAATCATTGGGAGAGATCGTCGCCGCCACCTGATTGAAGGCGCCGTTGACGTTACGAAAGATTGTGCTGTAGTTGGAGACGATCAAACCTAGGAGGAGGAACTTCGCCGGGGCGATGCCGATCATGCGCGCGTCTCCCCCTCGCGCGTAGGCCTCGTAGACGGCAAAGAGCGCGCAGAGCAGGAGGATCGCATTGGCTATATTTGTGATTGCTCCCATTGGACCGCCAGGGGCGTCGATGCCATTCAGTACTGTTTGGAATGTCTGCTCGAAGAAGAACATCGCCTGCCCCTTTACTTCTTGAACATGTTTGTTACGTCTCGCCGCGTATCGCTCGCGTGATTCGCGTTGAATTTCAGACTCGCTCCGGTGTTCGCCATGTCGATCGCCCTGATGCGGAACAGCTCCGCCATCGCAGACTGTGTCAGCGCGTGGGCCTTCACCAACATGGCCGCCGCTTGTGCCTCAATCATCGGAGCCGTTCCCGGCGCCGCCACGGCGAGTTCAGCAGCCAGTTGGTCGGATGCATCCATCAACTGGTCCGAGGCTGCGTCCGTAGCAATCGCCTTCTTCAACGCCGCCTGCGCAGTTGCGTCCGTCATGTCGATCAGATCCCTCACCGGCGCGGGGGCATCCGTCGCAGGAGGTATGGCCTGATAGACGGTAGTGAACCGGTTGGCCACCTGAGCGATGCTTCCCGCATTTCGTGACAAGAGGACTGCTTCGAGCTGACGGGGATTTGCGAGCGTTGCGCTGGCCACGTTGAGATTTGCCAGTCCGCGGATCGCGTTGTAGAAACCCTGCACTGTGCCAACCACGCCGCGAGCACGGTTAATTGCGTCAAGCGGGTAGACGGTGTTCTAGAAGAAGCTCTGAATAGCGTTCAATACCCCGTTAACCGCGTTCAGCGCACCACTAATGTCGCGCAAGCCGGCGCCGATAACGTTCGTGATCGCCGTGTTGATCGCACCGATCGCCGACACGATAGCGGCCATATCGATAGGGAGGAACTGGCCCTTGGTAGGCTGTGGGGCGACTAGAGTCACCACCAGGAGCAGCACCAGAAGCTTGGTGCGCTGTGCCCTCACCCAACCCCTCAGGAGACTGATGGATCGAAGAATCTGCGGCATCGTGTTTCTCTCCTTACTTCTTGAAGATCGTTCGCACGTCATCCCGAAACTGCGCGCCAAACATCGCGTTCCGCTTCCTCACGGTGTTGTCGTGCGCCACACGCGCTGCTTCCTGGCGGATGGCCGCTGCGATCATTCGCTGCATCATCGCCTGGCTCTTCACTGAGGCGATGATCCCCGCCGCCGCCAGGAACGGCGCGGAGCCAGGAGCCATATTCACGCCCTGGTCTTCAATCGCGTCCGCAGCTCCCATCATTTGGTCCACCATCGCGTCCGACGCCTTTAGCGTCTTGAGATTAGCCACGGCCATCGCGTCATCGATGTCCGCAAGATCCCGTTCTATGGGGTGCGCGTCCGCCGGTTGGGGAATTGCGCGGTAGGTTTGGCCAAAGGCGTTAGTCAGTTGAGCGAAGTCTCCAGTGCCGCGATTGCGAATGATACTTTCGAGGGAAACGGGGTTCGGCAACTGCGCGCTTGACACGTTCAGCCGCATCAGAGCGGTGAGGAGACCGCGAAATTGGGCGATCATCGAATTCACCAGCGCCCGCGCTCGATTGATTAGCTGAAGTGGGTACACGACCTGTTCCCAGAGATTGCGGAACTGATTGAGCACTCCGTTGATCGCCCCAATCGTGCCCTGAATGGCGCTTAGCAGAGGCCTAATGACGTTATTGATCGTGCTCACTACCTGCGCTGCCGCTGCGATCACGGCCGGAATGCCGAGTTGCGCCCTTGCCGGCGGCGCGACGACCGTAAACGCGATCGCCCCGACCAAGGTCACAGCCACAACCCGTCGCACTCGAGTCACCAGGAAGAACGCCAGCAGGCTCGTAAACATGAGCGATAGGAGCTTCATAGGCATCTCCTTACCTCTGCGCGGCCACACCGGTCACTGCACCCGATAGCTCTTCGGCAAGCGCCGGCACGTCCGCGAGTCCGTTTGGAAACCTTTGAGCGAGTTCCTGGTACACGTCCAACGGAGGTCGAGTCGGGTGATTGGCAAAGCAATAGGCTCGGTAGGCGCGTTCTCGCGGGAACGTCGTACAGACCCAATACTCGACTGGCGTTGGCACGAGACGAATCGTTTGCGTGGTCTCCGCCTTCTCGCCAATTACCAGCAGCACGTCTGCGCTCCGTCCCTTCCGGGGCGCTCCAAAGTGCTTGATCTCGTCCAACGCCACTTGGTTCAGCGCGAGATGAGTCGCAAGCGGGCTCACGTCTCCCGGCTGTCGGCCGATGATTTTCGTCGAAACGTTACGGACAATGCCGGGACCGTGAATACGCGGCTGCGTGTCTGTTCCGACGAAGTCTTCGAGGGTCTGCGAAATGCCCCAGACGCTACCGCCGCGTTTGCGCGCCGTGCGGAATAGCTGCACCACTTCGGGAGCCAGGACGTTGGAGTCCAGCAATGACCAGCACTCGTCGAGAACCGTAATGCTGTGTTGGCCCGTTCTGCCGGAGGCCCGCTCCTGCATTGCATGGGCAATCATCATGCTCATCGCAGTTTCGAGCTTTGGGTCGTCACTCAGCCTTTCCACGTTGAAGAACAGCCAGTCGGCGTCCGTCTTCAGCGTGGTGTGCTGGTCGAACAACTTCGAGTAAACGCCCTTCTCGCCAGTCCACTCGCGGAGTTTGAGAGCCGCCAGTTTTGCTTCCTCCACGGTCCGCTCGATGCGCTCTTCATCACGCCATTGTTGGAGCTCTTCTCGCAGATCATTGAACGTCGGCGTCGGGTTGCTGTGCCGGATTGCGCAACGTTTATAGGTGCGGCTAATCGCCTCGCTGAGCAGGTTGTCGAGTAGGGCCGTGTCAGAATTCGGGCTGTCCCCGATCATGTGGCGGGTAAGATTCTTTAGGAAGGCGATCTTATCCTTTCCGGGAGTCGTCACACCCGGAGCCAGGTCCCAGGGATTGAGGGTTACGCTTCCTTCGAGGTCCACCTCGATCGAACGCCCACCCATCAACTCCACCAGGGGACGGTACGAGTCGCCACGCTCAAGAATCGAGATCAACGGTTTCAGTCGAGCCATCATCAGCAAGAACAACATCGCCATGAAGGTTTTGCCCCCGCCTGATGCCGCTATGATTAGCAGGTTCGCGTCCGCGAGCGATGAATCCCACGGAGAGAAAGGCACGAGTTGACGCTGAGGGGTGTCGAGCAAAATCAGCGGCGACTGCGGCGTGCCGCGCCAGGAAGTCTCCATTGGCAGCAGGTCGGCCGCATGCACGGTCAGGCAGTCATTCTCCCTCTGATTCTCTTCGCTCATACCGGGAAGACCCCCGATGAACAACCGCCGCTTTGCCAAATCCTCAGGAAGCCCCCGGCTTCCGTTCATCTGCATGACCGTGTACAGAACCTTCTGTCGCCTGTCGGACAAGACCCGCTCCTGTTCGGCGAGGTCCCGGTGGCTCTGCACGGGTTGCGACGTACGGATACCGATCACCATGCTGGTGCGACACGTCTTGAGCGAACTCGCGATTAGATTCTCGAGTGTTTCGATTAGCTGGCGCTGTGCCACCTGCGCATCGATGTCGATGCGGTACCCGCCATGCGAGTCCCGTTGGGCGGCCTGCATCTTCTTTAAGCGACCCTTGTAGTGTTTGATCATCGCCGCCTGGTCCGGAATCATGACATCGGTGTTGACCGTGATCGGAAAGTCGAGGCCCACAAGATCGCGCAGTATCCCTGGAAAGGTGGCATCGGGCAGGTCCTTCAAACTGATGAACGAGTATAGGAGGCCACCGATTCGAATGTAGGTCTCTTCCTCGTGTTCGATGTTCGTATTGACGATCTGGTCCCGCGCGCTACGATGTTGCAGTGAGGCCTCCGGCCGCCGAAGCGGGGCGCGATCTGACAACAGCGGATTCAGGGCACGCTTCATTTCGAGGAAGATCTCTGCGTCCGTAAGCCGCCGAACTCCCATGCCCGTCGCTCTCAACGTCTGCTCGACACCGGAGAGGATGGAACCGAACTCGGCCAAAGCATCCTCGTGCTCGCGCGCTGTTCGCTGGATGCATCTGTTCGCAGAAAGGCTAAAGGCGTCGAGGTTGAAGCGCTTCGTCACTGCCTTGCCGAAAGCCGCACCGGGAAGCTCGTGATGAATTGTAGGATTCCAGTGGAAGTAGGCATGCAGGAGCGGCAGCAGATAGTAGCCTTCTTGCTCCTTCTTCCTCCAGGCGTCCATCCTGACGCGATCGAGCGCCAACAATGTCGGATTCTGATTCCGGAGTTGCTGCTGATATCGCTCTCGCAGATCGCCAAGCCCTTCGGCAATCTCGAAGCGCACTTGCATTCGCATGGATCGTTCGGGCAGTGACCGGATCAGCGCCTCGAGCGCCAGTTTTGTCCGGTTCCGTCCATCGTCGCTGTGGTAATACGAGTTGATGCCAGTGAGTTCATAGCCCGCGACTAGAGCACCGGTCGTTCGGATGATCACGTCGTGCAAGATGTCGCGCACCGGCAGCAACTCGGAAAACGCTGGCTGGTGAAGGGACGCGTTATGCTGTTCGATAGTCGTTGGCATCGATCCTCTCCTCTTTGAAGTAGTCGAGCTTCATTACCGAATCCGGCTCAAGTCCGCAGTAGATCCGAGGCTTGGTGTGCCAGATCAGAAAGTCCTTCAGATAGCCTCGCGGTTTTCCGTATTTGAACAGCATGAGAAATGGGATGCTCAGGACGGGAACGATATATTGCAGAAACACGTTCATCGGAATTCCGAATACGTGGCGATCAATCCAACGACCAAAGATGTTGGTGAGAGCTGCCAGGCCGATGACGACGAACCAGTCTTCGAATTCCAGATAGAGGAAGCTCACTCTTGTGTGGAGATTTCGGTGAACTGGGGTGATGTTTAATGCCATTGCCTCTCTTATCTCCTTTCAGCTAATGCCGCCCAGTCCTTGCGCGATGAACCATTCCGCCAGACGCAGCAAGCCGGATAGAGCCAGGCACAGTGCCGCGGCGCTGAAGTGCCGCATCCAGGCACTGCCGGCATAGATGCGATGACCGATGCCCGCGTACAACATGAATCCATGCAGAAGCTGGAGCACCGCGTACACGGGGAGAAAGACGTTACAGGTCCAATTCACCAGCCCCCGAAGCGTGATCCATACCAAGTCCGGGTTGTTCCATGCGGCCTGGGCTGCGAATTTCTCGATGCCACGCAAGACACCCGAAACCATCAAGCAGAGAAAGCCCGCCCACGGCGCGTAGGTGTGCGCCTGCCCGTGCGCGTAGCGGAGGACGCCGAGCGCGAAGAACAACGCGGCTAGCGTCGGCATGATGACGTTGCCCGTCCAATTCGTCAGGTTTGTAATGCCCGTTAGGAAGTTCATGCGGCCTCGGGTGCTACATCATCGAAACGACCAAGCGCCACAGAGCGGAGACGGTCAGGAACGCTGCGGCTGAGCCGATGAGCCGGATAGCTGGCCGGCCGAACGCGAAGTTCACAACCGCTCCAATGACAGCTAGTCCAGCCGCAATGGGCATGATTCGGCTGGCGGTATACGTCCAAGCACCTTCGAGGACCGCTGCCGTACCGAACCGCGTGCCGTCATTCCAACCTTGGAGAAGAGCAGCGCTCGCGGGGATAGCGAGTAGGAACATGGCACCAAGGATCGAGGCCAACGGAGTATAGCCCTCACTCCAGTCGATCACCGACCGAAGAACCATCCACGCCGCGAGGACCGGCACCAAACGGCCGATCACGAAGGTGTTCACGAAGATCACAGTGTCATTCGCGAACCCGGACATCCATCCGTTGCCGATGCCTCCACCGGGGAGTGGCGCGCCGACACCCCAAAAAGCGAACCAACCGAAAACCTGCGGGAGGGTGATCATCACGATGGCCCAGAACATCCACTTCGAGAATCCGCCTCCGCCCACCGAAAACGATGTCGTTCCCTCGCGTCGCAATGCAATTCCAGCCAGGACGAGGGCGACAAGAGAGGCTGGAGCAGCTAACGCCAGCAGAAATCGGATTGCGTCGAGTACGAGCTGTGGAACTGCCATGTCGCTTTCCCCTATTTGGGATCCGGCAGGCCGGCTTCATTGGAAACCGGCCCACCTATCTGGTTGCTAAATCGTGGCGACCAGGCTTCAAGAGACTCCGCCGCCGCCCTGGGCGATCCAGAACTCGATCAACCGGGTGACACCCGAGATTGCGAGTAGTCCGGCTGCCGTCACCATCCACCGGAATGTGCCTCTTCCGGTGGCGTAGCTACCGATCGCCCCCAACACCGCGACGCCCGCGCCGACCGGGGCAATCACGTTGCCGATCCAGTTGACGAAATTGAGGAACGCGCCTTCCGGCTGCGCTCCGGTTTGGCCCTGCACGGCGACGTTCACCTGCGGGGCTGCCCCAAGATTCTGGGCGATGGCCACGCTTTGCACGATGACGAGGCAGAGTGCAAGCGCGACGACAACCCGTTTTGCGAATTGATTCATGGTGCGGTTAACCTCCATGTGACTGGCATTCAGCGCTGGTCTCCGCACCGAAGACCCGGCGGAAAAGCCCGGGCCCGAAAGCGGCTACCAGATCGTGGAGGCAGAATAGAGCAAACCGCCCGTTGTTTTCAAAAGTCTCCTAATGGGCTCTTGACGAGGTCAAAAGGGAGAAGCAGATCTGGGGAAAAGGAGACGAGGCGATCGTTAGGATCTCTTAGAAAACTGAACTTGAACCCGCTTCATCGCCTCGGTGAAGTCGTTCCAGATGAGCGGAGGCAACTCCTCGGCGTCCTCCGCCATTCGCCTCATCGCCATGCGCTTGGCGCTATGGCAGATGGCTTCCAGATCGGCCGGTGAAATGCCCTTCAGCCTTTCAACCAGCAGTTCTACCGACAGCCCGTCAACCAACCGGACGCCGTCCAGGTGCTTTCTCAGCAGCCGCTGGTAGCCGCTCTCGTGGGGTGTGCCGATTTCGATCTTTTCGGAAAAACGGCCTCCACGAAGGATGGCTGCGTCGATGCTGTCGAGGTGGTTCGTCGTACCGATCAGGAATACATTGTGCTGTGGCTCAAGCTCACTGATGAGACTCCTCGCCTGCTCGACCAGTTGGATGTCGTGCTGAGACTGAAAACCATTGTTGCGGGGCAACAGGCCATCCATCTCGTCGATGAAGATGATCGACGGACTGTTCTCTTTCGCCCGGGCAAAGAGTTCGGCGAGCTTCTTTACGGATGCGCCGGTTGCCCCGCCGAGGATATCAGCGGCCGTGATCGGGTAGAAGCTCCGGTTCGTCTGCGTCGCGATCAGGCGCGCGATCATGGTCTTTCCGGTTCCCGGAGGGCCGATCAGCAGCAGCCCGGCCGGGGCGGCCAGATTGAGCCTTGCTCCGTAGATCGGATCCATCAACCGAACCAGGTTCCGGAGGTCCGCCTCGGTATCAGGGGACAGAACGACGTCCGCCCATTCGACTTCTTTGAAGGCGGCGCGGTCCTTGCCCCCAGTGTCTGCTAAGGCTCGTGCTAGATCCCGCTCTTCGATCTTCCTTTGCCCTTCGGCCGCGAAGAACGCCGCCCGATCCACCAAGGTGCCAATCTTGGCGGCGCTCCATCCCGGCGTTTTTTTCGCGAGCGCTCGGACATCAAACCGGGCCGATGGCCGTTTGGCCAACTGGGCCTCAAAGATCCGAGTCCTCTCTTCTTCGTTGGGCAGATCGAGCCGAACATGAAGATCGAAACGTCCCTCCCGGATCAGAGCTCGATCTAAGCCATCGTAGAAGTTCGTCGCCGCCATGAGCACGACGCCAGCAGTCTTACGGGCTTCATCGATGCATCCCATCAACCGATTCGTGGTCGAGTTGTACATTCGCGCCGCCCCACCTGTGTCATCAGCTTCGCCAAGCTGTTGTCTCTTCGTCCCAACAGCATCGATTTCGTCGACGAATAAAATTACGGGACGCTCTGCCTTAGCCCGCGCAAAAGCTTCTTCGATATTACCTTCTGTAGTCCCAACGTACCGGCCAACTAAGCTCGCTGCCGAAACATACAAGTACTTCAATCCAAACTCGCCCGCAGTTGCTTCCGCCAGGAACGTTTTCCCCGTTCCTCGCGGACCATGGAGCAAAATGCCGTTCCTGAACACGCCATACTGGCCGAACTTCTTCCCGTTCAGGTTCGCCAGCACCAAATCGCGGATCTGCTTCTTAGCCTCTTCCAGGCCTCCGACGTCGGCAAAGGTAAGAGCGGGTTTCGTCAACTGGTCGCCACTTGAGGCCCATCTTCCACCACCCGAAACGATCTGCTGCCTCGGTCTCATGGACAGCAGGGCTGGAATCACGAGGCACAACACGACAAACAACCCAACAGCGACTGCCTTGGCCAGGAGTGGATAGCTCTTCTCAAGCGGAACCGTCGTGATCAGCCCGGCCCCAATGAACAGCACAAAACCACACAGAAAGTAGCCGGCAAACAGCGCCAGCCGTCGGAAGAGACTCCTCCCATACACGATGAGCAGGACACAGACAACGGCGAGGATCACAGCGGCAGGATGGAGCTGGGAGGCGATCACGATCACAGTCAGCAGGGCTAAAATCAACGCAGCCATGCTGCCCGTGAACGCCTTCTTGAGATTGTCCGGCGCGTTTGAAGTGATGAGCCCGCGGATTTCCCTGTATCCGTCGCCCAGAAATCGCCCGAACTGCGTCGCTACCCAGAGGAGCGGACTGGTCGCTTGGTAATCACGCCGCACAACCGACTCCTTGGGCTACTTTACCTCATCTGGAATGCTCTCACCACAGGACTTCAGACGGTTCTGTTTTCCGGTTCGATGACGATACGTAACGTCTCGATTCCGGCCTTTTTCAACGCGTCCGCTTTCCGCCTGATGAAAGCGGCATCGTAAGGGGTTTCGAGCGTTGCGCCCAGCGCTCCCAGTGGTTCTTCCACCCGCTCCAGAGCCTCCTCGAAGGCGATCTCTCGAAACTGATTCCTGCCCGCAGATTCGTAGGCCCGCCCCTCGTAGTCGAGGAACAAGTAGCGCCGGCTGATTCCGTGTTTGTACTGATAAATCCCATTCAATCGACCCATGAACATGAAGCCGACGCACCGGAGCGCGCCGAGCTTCTCTTCGAGGGGTTTCCAGTTCGCGCCCATGGGCCTCCTCACTGCTGCGGCGCCGGTGGTTCTGGTGCCCGCGTGGCAGCCACTTCGCGATACATCCGGGTGAGTTCGTTCTTCAGCGCCACCAGTTCCCGGAGCTCAGCCGCCGTCGGCAACGCTTGTCCTTCTACACTGGCGATGTTGCTCCGGGCGCCCGTCACCCCGGCCGGCGTCCGATCGGGCCCATTTGGCGCCGTGACCGGCTCCTGAAGGACGATGTAGAACCGGGTGTTGCCCGGAAGCATGACGACCACGTTTTGGGTGTATGCCAATGCCATCAATTCCTGCTCACCCGCGAGGCCGATGTTTGAAGCGACCCGTTCCCGCAGCAGAACGCTTTGATCGATCGGGCCTGTCAGCCCGCCGTAACCGCGGCCGCCGACCAGGTAGGCCGCCATCGTCCCAACGCCGGTGATCGATCGGACCAGGGCGCGCTTCACCCCATTCCGTCCACTCACGACACCCTTCAGTGGACCGTAGTCCAGGCTGACGCCGCTGCCTTCGATGCTCTCGGTAGTGCCGTCGGGCATTTCGAGCGCTGTGAAGCGAAGGCCCACCTGACCATTTTGATTGGCTTGCGCCAACTGCCCGACAGCCTTCGTGCCTGCCGGAATAACGATCTCCCCATTCCGTTCGTAGTTATACTCGATCACCGCAATAGCCGGTGTCTTCACCGCGCTACTGACAGCCGTCTGTAGTCGTGCCACCAATCGGCTTCCGGTCGGCAGTAACGTCGAGACCCCCTTACGCTCTATAGCGGGCCGAGCCGTCGACTGGCTGGCGTTCATCACGGTCGTCGAAGGTGTGTTTCGCACAAATACAAGGGAGGATTTCTTCAGGCCCTCCGACTCATTCACTGGTTGTGGAACTGCTGCGACCGCAGTGGGTGGCGGCGGAGGCGGCGGTGGAGTGTAGGCGTAATTGTTTTGTCGCCGGTACGCTTCAAGGGCCGGATCATTGACGGGAGGCACTTGATTCAGCGCATACTCGTTGGGCGCTTTCGCCGGCGGCTGCTGGTTTCCGGTCTGTGCGCGGCGCGACGTCGCCAGGATGTCGTCCGGGCTCAGTTGCTCGGCATTCTGCTCGCCGGCGCCCTGGTCGGCACTGAGCAGCGGGATTGTGGACCCAGAAGGTCCAGCCTGTTGCGTCGTTGCGCTTTCCGGCCTGCCCAAGCTGGGCTTCGTCCGCCGGTCCTGTGCCCGTTTTTCCGAGCTTGAAGTAGAGAACAGTGCAAGAAACGCAAAGCCGCACAACACGACGGCCGTGGCAAGAACCAGAAACGCCTTACTCCGATCCATATTGTTCTGGCCACGGGTGTTGATCTCAACTCGTTTGGGTCTGCCGCGCTCCTCCTTGATTCGACACCAGATCTGTTGCACTATGCCGCTTGATGCTGCCGGCGCGTCGGCCGGGCTGGTCTCCACCGGCTTCGATTCCTCCTCAGTGCTGCCAGTTCGGCTCACTCGTGTGGTCAACGTGGGATCGTCCTGCTCGCTCAGCTCTCGCTCGAGCTTCTCATCGTGAACGCGGTCATCGGGCGTCATAGGTCACCTCACGGAGACTGCTAATTCCAAAACCAATCGGAGCCAGAGCCGGGCGATCCACCGCGCCCGACTCAGCCATCTGAAGAAACAGTGTCTCGGTCGACTGCTTGAAAGACGGCCGCTGGAAAACCACCACGCCATCGGTTCGCTCACCGGGGCCGAGCCGGCGGCGGCTCATCCGGAAGTCCGTGACGGGCAACTGCTCGGCCGTCGACCAGCGTGACTTGCGGATGACCTTCCCGCTTTTCTTCATGCCGCCCAGCTGAACCTGCGGGGGCATCAATTCGACCGCATGGTCCTGAACATTCACGGCGGAGAACAAGACCACCACCTCGCTGCCTTGATCGATCACCTCGCTGACCCCGGTTTTAATCAGTTCCTTCCCCGGTGGCGAGACACCGGGCTTCTGCCCATATAGGACGGGCAATGGCGCACGCCGTTGACGGTCCAGAAGATCGTCGAGAGCAGCCCGGTCCTCCTTCGCTGAATTTGCGGCAACCGGCGGCAGCGAAGCTGGTCGTTCCTTCGAGCCGCCGCGAGCGGTCGCCGAGGCCGGCACAATGGGAACTGATAGACCCAAGGCGGAAGACGTAGTTGCCGTGCTGCCGACCGTTACTGTTTGTGGGATCACCACCGAGGGAGAGTCGGAGGGTTGGATCATGAATTGGCCGGCGGGCTTATAACGCATCAGGAAATCCACGCCGCGTTGCTCCTCCTCCTTCGGTTCGCCACGGCTGATCAGGAGCAAGCTTGCCTGCAGGCCGCGAGCAGACGATATGAGTAGGTTGGTCTGCGCCGCCTTTGCCGTGATTGGCTTTACGAACACCAGGTTCGGCTCTCGATCCGAATGCTCCGCCGAGAACGAAGCTGGGTCGCCGACTACCACCGAATTGATCGGCTCCGGCATCCGGATCGCCGTCACGTAACGCGGTGCCAGAAACACGGTCGTCACCTGGCCGTCTCGAATCGGTCGGCCGACGACCTGAGGTTGTATTTGCGGCTGGACCGCCGTCTGGCCTCGCGCTGTTCCCCCAAAATCCAGCAACGAGAGGATCCAAGGCAGAGTCCAGAAGATCCACTGTTTCACCGTCATGGCTGACTACCTCCTTCCGGTCTGTTTTTCGCGAAAGCCTTTCCCTGAAGGCGCTTCGAACGCTTCTCTCGGTACAGTCGCGCTACCTTGCTCACATACCGGTAAACCTCAGCATCCGAGTACGCGAGCCCGACTGGTAGTATTCGGTTCTCCCCCGTCAGGTAGGCCGCGGCGACCAAGCGCAGGTCCCCATCGAACAACTTCAGCAATCGGGCCAGGCAAGCCACTCCGCCTCGAATATTCTGCTCGGTGTCGAAGCGGTTCGTGATCCCAAATGTCACGGCCGTCGCGGGCATGAGCTGCATCAGCCCCACAGCCCCTTTGGTCGACACGGCACCTGGATTCCAGGCCGACTCGACCTCGATGATCGAATGGACGAGCTCGTTTGGCACCTGATAAACGGCCGCATAATGATCTGCCCATTCCATGGCGACCGCGCGTGGGTCCTCGTGTGCGGTGCACACAGCCGCACTCGCCACGAATAGACAAATAAATCTTGCCCGCTTTCCCATTGCCGAACCTGCTCCCACTATCGAGTCGTCACCTCCGACAGTTCCCTCTCCACTGCGTCTCCCGAAATACCTTCGGCATATCGGTGTGCATCATGCACCAGCGATGCGAAGCCGTCCCGCAGCAAGAGTCGCTTCCGGTCAGATCCCGTTTTCGCCACCAAGGGCATCAACGTGTCGCGCATTTCGGGCGTGATGTCTTGTGCCCCGAGAATCTCCAGCGCCTGGGCTAACTCAAGCATCTCGGCGATCGAAACAGGTTTCTCCATCTGCCAACCACGCAGGGCATGCGCCAGACCGGCGATGAGCCGCTGTAACCCGGCATTTGAAGTCGTGCTGCGAACCTTGAGGATTTCGGCTTCACGCTCGACTGTCGGGAACTCTACCCGCAGATAGAAGCTGCGGCGGCGCAGCGGATCGCCCAGGCGTCGGACCTCGTTTGAAGTAAGGATGACGAAGGGAACCGACCTTTGCTTGATCGTCCCCAGCTTTGGAACGGAGATTTGCCATTCCGAAAGGATCTCGAGCAGCAGTGCTTCGAACCCCTCGTCCACCTTGTCGACTTCATCGATCAGCAGCACACACGGCCGTTCATACAGCAGCGATCTCAGCAGGGGCCCCTGAACAAAGAAATCGAGGGTATGAAGGTTGTTGCGGATCGAATCCCAGTCCTTTTCAAGATGGTCAGCTTGCGTTTCGAGAAATAGCTTCTGGAGGGCGCTGTCGAACTTGCCGATGGCCTTCTCTTCGTTGATGCCTTCGTAACACTGGAGCCGTTCGATGACCGTATTTCCAGCCGCTGCGATCGCCTGAGCCAATGCGGTTTTGCCGCAACCGGGCGGGCCTTCCACGATAACCGGCTTCCGCATCCGAGCAGCGAGGTAGACTACCTGCAGCGTGACAGTGTCGATCACGTACTTGGCCGCTTCCAGCCGTTGGCCGAGATCTTCGACTGACGAAAACACGCTTTTCCTCTGGCCCCGATTGTAGGCGGAAAGCCTGTTTCGCTCCATACTCTTCGGAGCTTGGCAGAAGTTACCCTCTAGCGCTTGGATAGAGTTACCAGCACTGTGAACACGACTTAGAACACAGGAGGAGTTGGGGGACACGGATCATCATCCACGCCGGAGGCGTGCGGAAGATGGGGATAGCTGTGGCAGTATCATCCGCGCCGGAAGGCGCGCGTCGGTTGGGCGAAGGGGAGTTTCTTAACGTGGATTTGTTGTGAAGCGGTGGAGTTTACTGCGCAGGTAGCGGAAGTATTCTGGGCCGGCCCGCATTTGCAGCACTTCCTCAATGACTGGCGCGAAGTACGCCAACGAGCGGACCGTGCCGAGAGGCGGCGAGTCTTCGGGCCGCAGGAGCCGCCGGGCGGCGGCAAGCAGCAACGCATTCTCCACCGTCTCGAGCGGCACACCTCGTTCATGCAGTTGTGCCGCCAGCAAGCGATCCGCATGGCGCACCGCGCCGCATGTGCCCGGAGTCGAGCGATAGGCTTCCAGCAGCCGGCGGACATACTCCCGCTGTTGCATGCGCTCAGCCTTGTGGCTCGCGCAATGATGGACCCTGAATCGTCACCGTGTGGCAGTAGTGCCGCACGCGGCCCAGCAGCGCATCCACCATCAGCTTGTTGCCAAGGAAGTTGTGCCATTCATCATAGACGAGGTTCGTTGTAATCATGGTGGAGTGCCGGTGATAGCGCTCCTCCATGAGCTTGAAAAAGATGTTCGATTGTTCGGGCTTAAGATTTAAATAGCCAAATTCGTCAATCAACAAAACGTCCAGGCGCGCCAGCCGGTTCAGCAACTGGCGCGAGGAACGGTCGGCGATCGAGGCATACATCTCGTCCAACAGATCCTGGGCGCGGATAAACTGGCAGCGGTGCCCGTTCTCGATCGCCTTCAGCAACAGCCCGCAGGCCAAGCCTGTCTTGCCCACGCCGGTCGGACCCACGAACACGAGATTCTCGTGCTTGGCGACGAAGTCGAGTTCCGCGAAGGCGCGGATCTGCTTGCGGTTCACGCCTGGCTGGCGCGCGTAAGGAAACGTCTCCAAAGACCAGCGCTCCGGCAGGTTTGCCCTCTTGATGCGCCATTCCACCGCACTATCCTGACGGTGATGCCACTGCGCGCGCAGCAATCCGGCAACGAATTCCGAGTAGGAGGATTGTGCCTTCTCGGCGGCGCGCAACTGCTCGTCATAAACGCCCAGCATGTGCCGCAGTTTGAGATTCTTCAACAGTTGTTCCAGTTCTTCAGTCATCGTTGTGAGGTTCCGTTTCCAATAAGAAGTAATCACGCGCCACGCGGTGCAAGATCATCCGTTCCAGCCGGTCGAGATCGTAGAGTCCGTAGCGGGCGGCTTGCTCTACGGCGGCCAGCAACGGCGGGCGCGGATACTCTTTGACCAGCCGCAGCAGTTGCCGCAAGGCAAGAGCTACCACCTTGCGCCCTTTCTGCTTCAATGCCGTCACATACTCGGCCAACTCCGGCGCAAGAGCGACAATCGCCTGTTCTTCCGGATGTGGATCACCGCGCCTGACGCCTTCCCCGCGTGGTGGCTTATGCTCGGCCAGGGTGATGCGCCGGGGCTGTACAGTGACCGCGCGGCCGTGCGTGACGATGTGCCGCGCATCGAGTTCGATCACGACCTTGTTCTGGGTTTCACGCACCTCGACGCGCCGTCCGATCCAGGAGACCGGAACCGAATAGCGGTTGGAGTGCAGCGCGACGTATCCTTCTATATCCACAGTGCGTGAATGCAGCCGGTACACTTCCGGAATCCATGCAGGAAGCGGTCTCAGATGCAACCGCTCGACGGCGAACAGTTCCCGCGGCACGGCGCGGATGTGTTTCTTATACGTCGCATTCACACGGTCGCACCACTGCCGCGCCTGTTGATTGAGATCGTCCCAGGTGGCGAAGGTGCGCCCGGCGAGAAAATTGTTTTCAATGAAATGGAACGGGCGTTCCACGCGTGCCGAACGATTCGCGTCGCCTTTCTCGTGCGCCACAAAGCGGAATCCGAACCGTTCTCCAAAGGCCTCCATCTCGGGTACGGGGATCATCTCGCTGCCTGTACCGCGCAACACCACCACGTGCGTGTTGTCGATCATCACCCGCTGTGTGGCGCCGCCGAAGTAGCGTAGCGCTTCGGTGAGAAAGAGCTTGCAGTCGAAGCGCTGGAACGTGGGGCTGATCTGAAAAAACAGCAGGCGCGAATAGCACAGCACCGCCGAGGCAGTCTGCGCTTTGTGTTTGTGACCGCCGATCCCGACGGTGTGCGGCGAAGTGTCATGTTGCATTTCCACACCGGGATCAAAGGGATAGCGGCCCGCAGCCACGATGGGCTTCTGCCCGATTCCCTGCCTACGGCAGAAGGCGGTCAGTGCCGCATACGACAGCACCGCCCCGTCGGCGATCAGTTCTTCATGGACCCGCACGAGATTCCCCTTGCACTGATTCAGCAGGTCGAGAATCTGTTGCCGGTACGGTTCGGCCTTCTCCTGCCGGGGAACGGGTGGAACCGTGCTGGAGTTGGAGCGCAGCACCTTGCGTACGCTCTGCCGCGACAGTTTCAACACCCGCGCGATCTCGTGTTTGCTCACTCCCTGGCGATGCATTTCCAGAATCGCTGTTCGTTGTTCCTGGCTCAGCATGCGTTTCTTCCTGCTCCTCTTTCATTCGTTGTGCCATCCGCTCCAGTTGGCTCCGCGCGTGCCCGATCTGATGCTGCACCTGATCGCGTTGCTTGCCGTTCATCTCTGCCAAGGCTTCCGAGAGCCGCCGGCTGGCGCGTTCGACGATAACCGCCGCCATCTCCAAATCGCGCTCCAACGCCGCGGCCTGCGTGGCGGGCGGCAGGGCCGCGACCGGCGCCAGTGGTTGCCGTTGCGTTTTCAGAAACAGTTCCGGCGCGGCGAGAATCCGCGCGCGCACCACGCGCGAGCCGCCGCGCCAAGCTGTGTACAGTTGTCCGGCTTCGCGCGTGTTCCAGTGATGCGTGGCAAAAGCGGCGGCCATCCGCTCGCAGTCCTCGACATTGACGCGCGCCACCGGGACCAGATACTTCATTGCCAGTTGTGCCGCGATGGTTCCCTCGCGGACTTGCTGCTGGACGCCTTCTGGCAGAAACTCGACTAGAGCGAGTCGTCGCGACACCCAACTCACGCTGCGGTCCAAGCGCCGCGCCAAATCCGCGAGCAAGTAGCCGTAGCGTTGCTCCATCTCTCGTAACAGCCAGCCTTGCTCCAGTGCCGTTTCCTGCTGGCTCAAACGCAGCGTGCGGTCCAGCAGCAGTGCTTCGGCTTCATTCATCGCCCAGATGGTTGCCTCGACGGTGTCGCGGCCCAGTTGCTGGAGCGCGGCGATGCGCTTGTAGCCGTCGATCACCAGGTAACGCTGGTTGGTGGGCTCGGCGCTGTTGGCTTCCGATACGACCACGACGATGGGTGCCTGCTGGCCCGATTCGGCCAACGAGGCCAGCAGCCGCCGGTGCCGTTGCGGCTCACGGACTCGCAGATGTTCCCAGCGCCGGTCGAGTTGGTGAAACTCCAGTTGCATCGTTGCCGCCTGTTCGAGGTCCAGTATGGGGCAAGCCGGAACTGGTCTTTTCCGGTAAAGGGGGAAGTGTGGCGGAAAGCCTTTGCGGATCAATGAGATAGGCGAGGAACTGGTCTTTCGCGGAGGTGAGGATTAGTCGGCACGCAACCCCAATGAAATCAGCACCTTGAGGCCCGAACTGATCTTTCGCCAAGTCCCAGGGAAGTTGGTTCAACGGAGGGGGCAGACGCAGAGGCTCGGCTGGCGGGTCTGTCTTTGCCTTGCGCTTCTGAATGCGGTAGGCGGTGGCGTAGTCCGGGTTCAGACGGCGCCAACCGGCTTGCGTCTTCTGCCGTCGCGCGGTCTGACATTCGGGCTTGCCGCAGGCCCGCTGCCTGGCTCCCACTCGCGGGTCGGGCAGGAACCACCGGCGGCAGATCGTGCACGGTTTCCACCGGGACTTTGGCATGGTGATCCATCGTCACCATGTGGGGTTCGGACACTCAGCTATGGATTGCCTGGGTCACTTCTGGCAAGCACACCTGGGGCATTCTTCCCGCGCGCCGAAGCATACTTTCGTTTAGCCTCCCGGCACCGTTCGGTCTTCGCCCTCAAACGACGTGCGTCCCCCTCGTTTGGTTCATACAGGCGTTGAGTCACCGTGGTATAAACAGTGTTGCTGGACCTGTTTTACCCTTCTCCCTCGGCCGCCCACTGCCACTGTAAAAAATGTTCTAGGACCTATTCCCTTTCACGCGGCGCCCGGGTGCGCCCGCGACTGTTGTAGGAAATGTTGCTGGACCTATTTCGCCCTCGATTGCTCCAGTGCCGCTGTCAAAACTGTTTCTGGACCTATCTCACCTTCGGTCGTGCCGGACGGCTGCAAAAAACGTTGCTGGACCTATTCTTTTTCACGTCGCCTTTCGACGCGTAAGAAATGTTGCTGGACTTATGTCGCCCTCGGGAGCGCCGGCACTGCTGTAAATAATGTTGTTCGACCTAATCAGCGCGATACCGGTCACCGTCGGCGGAAGCCGTTCTAGTTTTGGTCCGCATATGTGGCGCAGCGAGGACCCGAAGAATGTTCTTGAACATGTCGGCGCTTGCGTCTTCGCGGTAGATGCTGCAATCAACCCAGAAACGTTCACGGGATCTAGTCCAGAACTGCCCGACGCAAGGAGCGAAGCTTGCAGAGTCTTCACACGTGGGTTTGAAGATAGTTAAACTCTGGCAGCACATTGAAGGGAATCGCCCGTGCTGGCAGCGCTTCCGCGACTAAGTCGATCCGGTGATTCGAGCCGTTCCCAAGAAAATGCGCGGCCCGGTTGAGATGCCACACGCGATTGGGGTCGAGGCCCATCAAGCGCGCAGAGGTGAAGTCTGCGGCCACGGGATCGTCGGCCAGGACGATCTTTCCGAGATGCCGATGAGTTCCGTGCAGGGGCCCGTTTCCTTCCATTGCAACGATGCCGTCCGCGATGACAAAGTGCACCGGTACTGTCGCACAGATATCGAGGATGCTCCGGTGGATTCCCTTCCAATGCAGGACGTTCTTCGGCCAACCGTACTTCGTGCCAGGGATCACGCCGAACATGTTCTTCATGCTGAGAGTCACGCCGGCCCAATGGTGGGTCTTGATCTTAGGCATCGATACAACGAAATCGGACGCGAGCACAGTCCGGGGGAGCCAGAAGTGATCGAGCCCGGTAAAGGTGGCTTTAGTCGGCACCCTGAACAACTCGTCGCGGTTCAGGTCCACGAATCTGATCTTCCGATCGCGCAGTTGTGCCTCGAGCCCGCTTTCGACGAGCACCAGATATGTGTCCCGCTGATGTCCTGGTCCTTCTCCAACGAGTACCCTCTTCGCGCCGAGCTCAAGAAAAGCTCCGGCTGCTGCGACCACAAGCTGGGGATTCGTGTTGACCTCCACGCCAGCGAGGTACTCCACGAGATTTGGTTTTAGCAACACGGACTTGTCCTGCATTTTGAGGTGGAATAGCCGAAGCGCGGAGAGAAGAATCGCCCCGAGGCGTTCTGAGTATTCTCTTGCCGGGATTATCGCTACGCGCGACCGCTGAGGCCGACGGTCCTGGAGGAGCATCTCTTCCGGGAGCAAGCGTACCGTCGCCAATCCTCCGATGGTTAGCCCGGCACCACTGAGAACCGCTCGCCGCCGATCCAGTGTCACTACGTTCGCACCTCGAATGCGCTGTTTCCGTGCGCCGCTTCAAGCGCCATAGCGCTCACGGCGAGAGTGCACGTGTCTTTGTCAGTTGTAGGCTCCAGAAGCCGCATTAGGTCATACGCCATACCCTCCAGGCTCTCTCTTGCTTCCAAACTGATGTCTCGATATGCAGCGATCGCGAGTATTACCCATGCCAAGCTGTAAGGCGACGGGCATCCGGCTGCACGTTTGAGCAACCAGTTAAGCGATGTCTGGACACGACTCTCCTTATGATGGCCCGTGAGGGCTAGCAAGACGATTGAGGTTGCATCCAGATGGGGTGTAAGCGCAACGCCGAACGCAACTCCGTTTCCAGAATTCCAACCGCCGCCTGGGCACATACGGTCGAAAAGCATGCTGGTGCCGAGGCCGATCCGTTCCGCAAACTGCCCAGTCTTGTCATGACCGCGCTCTCGGGCCTGTTGGAGCGCAAGCAGTGCGAATGCAGTCGGGATTACCCAGCTCACTGTTCCTGGTACCCAGCCCCAGCCGAACTTCGCCGGATCGAACGGCACCTTATAGTCGAAGGCGCGGAATTTCCATTGCCAGAACCAGTTTGCTTCACGGCCTCGCGCGTTCAACAGCCACTGGATACCCTGAGCCGTGCGCCTGGTTTCATGGTGGACCGCCATGAGGCTCAGAACGGCAAGCGCCGTTGTCCAGCAGCCCTCTGGCTCGTCGGCGACAAGGACTGACCAACTTCCGTCCTTGTTCTGCAGATTCGCAAGCATGTCCGAAGCTCGTGCAATGCGGGCGCTTCGCTGGTTCCGCAATGCCAGGATTGCAAGACAGGTTGGTTCAATTGCGTCCTGGTCCGTGCCAAATCCCCAGCCGCCTGCGTCGCTCTGACGGGCTTGCAGAGTCTCATACAGGGTTCCCGTCGCTTGTGTCGGGTCCATGCCAACTCCCCTTAGCCTGATCCTCACGCTGTGTCTGAAGCCGTGGCGAGCCTTCGATGAGCCCAGTTCGTTCGAGGTCCTGCGATTGCATCACCTCGACCAATCATCTCGGGGCCGTTCTGCGGGCTGGTTCCGTCCACGAGACCGCCGGTCGGCCCGAATGCTGTCGCAGCCACTCGGCCACGTCGCGGGCGCGAAAACGCACGTTCGACTCGATTTTGAAGTATGGGATCATTCCGCGAGCCACGTAGCTGTACAGCGTTTTTGGGCTGATCGCCAGAATGTCCGCGAGTTCCCTGGCGGTCAGTAGACGATCACATCGTGCGAGGCGTTCAAACACGTCGCCTGCATGGCCGACAACGGATATCGAATGAGCGGGGGAGGCTGACATACCATCTCAATTCCGGAGTCGGGTCAGAGGCCCTGAAACCACCGCAGAAAGGCATGGTGGATGCCCCGTGGTCCAACTCCATGGGTACGTTGTAAGGGCGAATGGCTCCCTTTGTCAAAAGAGGCGCTTTGTGTTCCTCGACGTCCGCCAAAGCGACCGGCATCAGGAGCGACACTGAGGGATTGTGCGTCGCTGGACTCTGCTCTGGCGCCGGTCGGCGCACTGTTCACGCCGACACCGCCCTGCCGTTTGGCGCCAGTTGCGGCATCCTGATGAGCAAGACATTTTCGCCCTCGCGCACGATCTGTTATCGTTACAGGGTATGCGAGATGCGGACATTCGCCGGGTTCTTCGTCAGCACCTCGAGGGCACCTTCAATGGCGACGGCACGACCATGATCATCGAGGAACTGGGCCTCTGCCGTGGCACCGTGCGCGTGGACATCGCCGTCGTAAACGGCGTCCTAAAAGGGTATGAAATCAAGAGCGACCAGGACACGCTTCTGCGATTATCGTCGCAGGCTGCAACGTACAATCGGATTTTCGACACGATGACCGTTGTCGTCGCCGAGCGCCACCTCCGCGCGGCTGAGAGACTGATTCCTTCCTGGTGGGCGATCCAGGTTGCCAGAGCTGGCGATTCATCGGCGCATCTGAAGATCGAGCATCTGCGCGGCGAATCGACGAACCCGAACGTGGACCCCGGGTCGCTCGTTCAGTTGCTGTGGCGCGATGAAGTGCTCGAACTCTTAGGCCAGATCCAACCCGCCGTAGCTCTCAAGAGCAAGCCGCGACGCGTGCTCTGGGAGACTCTTGCGACCGCGATGCCGTTGCCCGAACTGAAGGCTATGGTTTGCGCACGCCTCAGGAGCCGGTCTCGTTGGCGACTTGATGCACCGCGAACGCAAGATGGTGAGACGTCCCAACCTTGCGCCACGTCGTCAGGTTCCCAGTACCGACGCGTTCTGCCGCGCAGTCATCGATATACTGATCGCCCCAACTGAACTGCCGGCCGCAGTACTCCGGCCGCTGGACTAGCACCCGGCACACGTCATGGAACTGTTCGTATCCGTGGTCTCTGAGGTTTCTCGCCTTAAGAATGAGCCAGGCGGCATCGCACGTGTAGCGGATACTGGCAGACGGGCGCATGATGCGAGGATCTACCTCAGCGGGTTCCGGATGTGAAATCGCATAGTCCCCGAAGGTAGGAAGACGGGGAATACTTCGATTCTGTCGCGAGAGCTCCGTCCAGAGAATCCAATCCTGCCGCGGAAGGCACGAGACGTCGGATGCCGGCAGCCCCGTCAGATTCGGCGGGAAAGAGGTCGCCGCAAGTGTGAAGGTGCGCCACTCGCGCAGACGAGGCAAACGATTCACAAAGTCGATCACCGCGTTGACACCGAGGTTGGGTCCATCCTGCGGAAGCGCGCGCAGGTCGAAGATCAGATCAGAATTCTGTGCCGTGGCGCCAACGGCATCCAGGATGCCTCCGACGGTGTCATCGACGTCGCCGAAATCAGCGAAGTCTTCGCGCTGAATGCGGACACAGACACCGCGGTCGTCCTGATCGACGATGGTACGGCATGCCTGCAGGTATTCGTCTCCCCGGAGCAGGCCGACCACGGGAACAGCCTCAACATAGCGTGTCCGCAAAGATTCAAAGACGTGGGACAGCGGATGAGATCCGTCGGCCATATGTTCGCCGTCTGGTATCCACAGCAGGTCCAAAAACAGGCGCCTGCCAGTTCCCCAGGCGCGATCGATCCTTTGTCCTACCTTCTTCAGATGCTGATCGACGGTCTTGGCAGGTCGTTCCTCCACGAAATCCCACGGGATCGGCGGTATTTCGATCAAAGGTGTAAGCGCCTGGCGCGTCGACAGAGCCAGCGTCTGAAGGGCGCCATACTCGCCCTCCCGACCTTTCAATATGGGGACGTAATGCTCGCGGCCGAACATTTCAAGGGATCCTATTGCTGATCAAAGACCCAATCGACTTTCTTCTTCAGGTCGTTGCACTGGGTCCGTTCCAGGTGACCGTCGTGCTGTAGACGTCCAACGACGATCCCTGGTGCGATACCCAGCTCGAATGCGAATCTGCCGACAGCAGCGCAAGAAAAGGCGCCCAATCGGCGGAAGACTCGGTACTTGGCCTGGGGAATCAACCATTCTTGTGCGAACGCATCGGCTTCGGATTCCTTTGCATCCTGCTCGCGCTCGTCACCTTCGAGGAACACATCTCGTCGGCCGTGGAGGAGGATATGTCCAGCCTCATGAAAGAACGTGAACCAGAGGTGGTCATCCGTCTTGTAGCGCAGGCTTAGTTGGATCAATGGCCGCGAGGGTGTCAGCCACCTGGTCGCGCCCCATACCCTCGTACCGGGAAGTTCCGGGACGAAGGCGATGCACACGCCCGCTTCATTACATTCCCGCGTTACAGCTGACGTAAAGCTGTTCGTCAATTGGCGCGTCAGGGAACGCACTCGCTCCAGAGCCCTCTTGAACGCGTCCGCATCATATTCGGCGGGCTGCTGGTGACCGGCCTCCAGTTCTCCTTTTCTCAGCCATGCCGCTACCGCCCCCGGCTCGCCTTCAAACGCTGCCGAACGCCGAAATGCCGCACTCTCCGCGCCCCAGAATCCGTGCCAGCTGCTGGGCGATGCGACCGCAAAGAACCGAAGCACCTCCTCCAGTTGTCTAGCCTTTTCGCGATGCTCCGGGATCCAGCCGAGCTTCACCATCGCGCGGTAAGGGATTTGATTCAGCCAGTCGACTTGCTTCTCAAACTCGGCCGCCTCCTTGGCTCGCGCGAGGGACTCCCGATAATTCTGTTCCCTCGCGATCCAGAAACTGGCTGGGGTTCCGAGCACCCGCTCCAACTGCAGAGCCGTTTCCGGGGTAATGGCGGCTTTCCCCTTGACGATCTCGTTGATCGTCTTCTTCGGCCTGCCGGTGCGTTCCGCCAACTCTGTCTGAGACATCCCGCGCTCGATGAGTATCTCTTCAAGCGTTTCACCCGGCGCCGACACCGTATCCGGAATATATTGATTTCGAAGCACTTCATTCATGAGTGTCTACCACCCCGACGAGAATCACCGCCGTGACCTGGGTCCAGTCAAGCCCTCCATCCGGCTTCTTCGGAACCGGATTGTGTGCCGGCACAAAGAGCAGACGGTAAGGCCCGTCGAGATCGATCGAGAGCTGACCGGCGCGATCACCCTTCAGTTCGTGGCACCTCCCTGGCAAGTTCCGCATCACCTCCAGCGTTAGCGCGGCCTTGAGGTCGTCCAGGCGGCGCCGTATCAGTTTCGCGCGCTGGGAATTGTGCCTCCGCACGAGACGTTTGGAGTCGTTCCAGTCCCGCGGGTCAGCGTCGGTTGGAAACAGTATTTCCATCTCGTCAACTAGATATTAACGTTTTGGGTGAACCACTGTCAATGTAGTGATTAACCCAATAGGTTAACGAAATAAACTCGGGCCTCCGGTCGGGATTCAAGAGAAGAGCGCGTTCGGTCCCCTGCGGCCTGCCCTATGACGCGATCGAGGTGGCCTGCGACGGATTCTCTGCGGAAGGATGTTCTGTCTTGCTTCGCTTTCGGCGGCGCTTCGCGTCACCCTCCATCACCACGGGTTTTCGCGGTGGCGCCTGAGACTCGGTCAGTCCCGGGACCGTCATCTGATCTAGACGCGCATGTACCTCCTTTGAGGGGACCAGGTATCGCATCGTGGTTTCGAGTGACTTGTGGCCCATCCAGTGTTGCACCGTGCGGACATCGAAGCCCGCGCGAAGCGTGCGCGTGGCGTAGGTCGATCGGAATGTCTTGAGATCGAACCGAGTCGAATCGAGACCTGCGCGCTGAGCGACGGCCTTGCAGTGGTCGAGCATGTGGTACTCACGATTGCCGGCCGGCGACGGAAACACCAGATCACAACCAGGGCGACGCGTATGTGCCTTGAGGAGTTCGATGAGCTTGACCGGGATCGGCACCTCTCGCTCCTCCCAGCGCTTGGGGTAGAACCCCAGGTCCGGTTTGGCCGTGACCCGCGCCGTCTGTAGCTCAAAGCTGATATCAGTCCAGAACAGATGCACGACTTCCATTTCCCGAAAACCGGTCAACAGGAACGTCGAGAAGAGCGCCTTTTCGCTGTCATAAGAGGCTTTGAAGAACTTGCTGAGATCGGCTTCGCGGTATTCACGCGGCAAGGGCGTGATCCGCTCCGGCAATTGGAGCCCGCGCGTGATGCCGGACCGTCCGGCTCGCTTGAAGAATTGGGCCACAATAATCGCATTGTGCAGTACCGTGTTGGCCCCCAGGTTGTGATCCTTTTTCAGAGCGATCACATACCGCGTGAGGTCGTCCCTGGTGATCTGGTCGGTCGATTCGCGGTCCTGGAAGAACTCGAGGAACCGCTTGAGCACTGCTTCGTACTTGCGATGGGTGTTCGGTTTTTTCAGCGCCTCGATTTGAGCCAGGTAGTCGCGCACGGCGATGTGCAGGGCCGGTTTCTTCGGCTCCTCGCCTGCGAGTTCGAAACCCGGCACCCCGAGTTTGCGCCCCTCGAGTTCATGCCGCTTGCGCCGCTGCGCCTCGAGCGCCTGGGCGGCCGTGGCGCCGGCAGACTCGCGGCGGCGTTTGCCGCCGGCGCGCCACTCGATGAGGTACAGCCCGTCGGGTAAGGCATTCCAGTCGTAGTTGCCCTTCGCATTGCGGGGAATGGAAAGGAGCTTCCAGTTTCCGTCGGTTTTGATCTTCTTGACAATGTTGACGCGCGACATGGGTTCCACCTCGTGGGCTCAGTATGAGCGGGCACGAGGGTAGGGTTCCAATGTCTCAGGGCGATGTGGGTTTGGGTCGGTCGTGGATGCCGGGCTGAGAACACAGATCCCACCTCGTGGCCCGATTGTGAGCGGCCACCAAGGTGGACACCAAGTTCTCTAAATGATTGGGAGATAAAGACCTAGACGGGAAGCTGGCATTCTACCACTGAATTACTCCCGCTCGCGGGTCAAGTCCAAGTATTCCAGATCAATCCGCTCGTGGCAAGTCCCGCTTAACCTCTCATCTCCGCGCGGCAGGCGGTTTCGAGCGATTCGCGCAGTTCCGGCATCGCCGTCATATCGAGTTTCTTGCCGCCGGCGCTCACGTAGAACACGTCGATCGCCTTGTGCACTTCCGTGTCCACCAGCACCAACTCGATGTTGCAGCCCGCGCCGGAGAGGGCCGCCGCGATATCGTACAGCAGTCCGGGGCGATCCTCGGCTGTGATTTCGATGAGCGTTGCGGTATCGGAAGCTTCGTTGTCAAAGGCCACTTTCGGCGCAATCCCGCTGCGCTTGCTCGGCAGCGTGGGTTTCGGGCGGTAGCGCAGCAGTTCGCGCACGTGGACGCGTCCCAGCAGAACGCGCTCCAGCGTGAGTTCGAGCCGGTCCATCTCGGTTGGATTCAGTTCGAGGGTCCGGCGCGGGTCCTCGAAAACGAAGGTATCGAGAATGGTTCCCTGCTGGTTGGCGAACGCCTCCGCCTTGAGGATGTTCATGCCGAAGCCGGCAAGGGCTCCGGCGACGGATGCAAAGAGGTTCAGCCGGTCCTTGGCGAGCACTGTCACGAGGTAGCCGCCTTCCATCTTGCGGATGTCGATGGCGACTTCGGCATAGCGGCGCCGGGTCTCCAATTCGAGGTGTAAGCAGATCTCCTCCTCGGTGTGTGTACGCAGATAGCGCACGGGGAGACCTTTGAGGAAACTGGCGCGCTCATCCGCTTCCTTTTGGGGGCTGGCAATGCGGTCCGTCTGCAACTCGCGCGTGAGTTCCTGATAGGTGGTGATATACACACGCCACAATTGCTCGATGCGCCAGGGCGAGAGCGCCGTGGGATTGACCGCGGCAATGTCGGCATAGGTGAGAAGGGTCAGATACTTGAGAGCCTCGATGGCGCCCACCTTCCCGGCGAGCAACCGCGCGGTAGCCGGATCGTCGAGGTCGCGCGAGGTCATCGCCGCGGACAGCGACAGGTGCTGATCAATGAGAAACAGCGCCATGCGCCGGTGTTTCTCCGGCATTCCGATTCGCTCCATCGCACCCGCGGCCAAGCGTACGGATTCCGCGCTGTGATTGCCGGTGCGCAGTCCTTTGCCGGCGTCGTGAAACAGCAGCGCAAAACGAAGCACGGCCGGCTCCTCAATCTCGGCCAGCAGGGTCGAGAAACGCTGGCGCCCCGGTTCGGCCGAGCGCGCCAGCGCCTGCAGGCATTCAATGGTTACGATGGTGTGTTCGTCTACCGTATAGCGGTGATAGTAGTCGCGCACCACACAGCACTCGATGTCCTTCCATTCCGGGAAGATCAGCCGCAGGACGCCGCAATCCTGCGCCGCGCGAAGGCCCAACGCGGCATGGGGTTGCGCGAGCAGTTCGCGTACCGCCGGCCAAAGGGGACGCGGCGTCTCGAAATACCGCTCCAGGTGAGGATAGTTTTCCATGATGCGGCGCTCCGCTTCGACGGACAACCGGATGCCATGCCGGGCCACGAATTGAAACAGGCGCAATGCGAGTTCCGGGTCCTTCTCCATGGCGTGCGGGGCCTTGAAATAGACGCGGTCGCGCGCCACCGTGAAGTCGGAGTTCGACAGGCGCGATCGCCATTCGCGGAAGCCCGTCAGCAAGGAATTGTTCTTCGACTCGACCGCGTCCATGGCCCTCGAGGAGACGCCATACACGGATCGAGCATGCCGGTAGTATTGGCGCATCCAGGATTCGGGTTCGGAATAGAGCGAGTAGGCCTGCTCGGGCAACTCCTCCTGCGCGTCGAAGTCCAGCATGTTACTGTCGCGGTGAGCGCGGTAGTGGAGAAAACAGCGCAGGGCGAATACGAAGCCGCGGGCGGGCTCCAACTCCTCCGGACGGCAGAATTCCGACACTCCGCAGGCCTCCAGTTTGCGCAGCCAGCCGATGAGATGGAGGTCTCGCAACCCGCCTGGGGATTCTTTGATGTTCGGTTCGAGGTGGTAGATTGTGTCGTGAAACGGTGCGTGGCGCTGCCGCGTCAGCCGGCACAAATGGCGGGCCAGGCTCATTCGCTGCGAGTCGAAAAACTTCGACAGGCGCGGATCGAGCAGCGCGTGCAGGGATTCGTCCCCGGCGAGAAAACGCTGGTCGAGCAGGCTGATATTCAACTCGATGTTGTGGTGGTGGACCTCACAGCATTCAGTCACAGTATGGACGGAATGGCTGGCCCTCAAGTTTCCGTCCCAGAGTGATTGCAGGAACGACGAAATCGAGGTCCGGCCTTCGGCGGCGATTCTTTCGTTTTCCACCAGCAGACAGACATCCACGTCGGAATGAGGGAACAATTCACGGCGCCCGAAACCGCCGACGGCCAGGACGGCAAGCCCTTTCGGAAACGCCGGAGCCAGGTGCGCGGAAAACGATTCTCTCACCTGGCTTTCCACGAGAGCGGCGCGCGCCGCGAGCACCGCCGCGGCATCTCCACTCCTCTCGAACTCCTGACGGATAGTTTCGAGCGGCAGGATAGACTCAGAGCGCGGCTTCGCCGCGGTCGTCATTTCGAATTCGGATGGCTTCTGCGACATCGTATACAAAAATCTTCCCATCCCCGATCTTGCCGGTTCTGGCGGCTCCGGCAAGCGTTTTGATCACCTCGTCCGCCCGCGCCGCGGGAACCACGAGTTCCACTTTCACCTTCGGCAGCAGGTCGACCGTGTATTCCTTCCCCCTGTAGACCTCTTTGTGGCCCTTCTGGCGGCCGTGTCCCCGGACCTCGGTGACGGTCATGCCGTCCACACCGAGTGCCTTCAACGCTTCCTTCACCTCTTCGAGTTTGAAGGGCTGAATAATGGCTTCCACTTTTTTCATTCGCTTCAATGCTCCTCTCAGGCCTCGAGGTTATAGGCTTCTTCGCCGTGCATGGCGAGATCGAGACCCTGCACTTCCTCATCATGGTCTACTCTCACGCCCAGGACCATGTCGCAAACCTTGAGAATGATCAATGTCGCGACAATCGCGAGAATCCAGGAAATGGCGCAACCAATCACCTGGTTCACGATTTGTCCGGCGTTTCCATCCACCAGGCCGAGAGGCAGCGGCTTGCCGGCGGAATCTTTCAACGCGTTATTCACTTCGTTGGTAGCGAATACTCCCGTTAAGACCGCGCCGAGAGTTCCGCCGATGCCATGGACGCCGAAGGCGTCAAGGGAATCATCGTACCCCGCCTTCGCCTTGACAATGGCCACCATCGAGTAACATACCAGGCCCGCGACAAGCCCGATGATGAGCGCGGGCATGGGCTTGACGAACCCCGATGCCGGAGTGATGGCCACGAGCCCCGCAACACATCCCGAAATGCCCCCCAGAACGCTGGGCTTCCCGTTATGCATCCATTCCGCCAGCAGCCAGCCGATGGCCGCTGCCGCCGCTCCAAAATGTGTGGCGACGAATGCGCTCGAGGCCAGCGCTCCGCTTCCGAGCGCGCTGCCGGCGTTGAAGCCGAACCAGCCCACCCACAGCAGGCAGGCCCCAATGAAACTCAGCGCCAGGTTGTGGGGTTTCATCGGCTCCGCCGGGTACCCTTTGCGCTTGCCCATGTACAGCGCGCACATCAACGCCGAAACCCCTGAGGTGATGTGCACCACCGTTCCCCCCGCAAAATCGAAGCAGGGGAACTTTCCTCCCAAAAACGCATTCAGCAGGCCGCCCTTGCCCCATACCATGTGCGCCATGGGAAAGTAGACAAGCAGCGCCCAAAGCGTCATGAACAGGAGCATGGCGCTGAATTTCATTCGTTCGGCGAACGCTCCTGTAATGAGCGCCGGCGTGATGATGGCAAACATCAGCTGGTAAACCATGAACGTCTGCTGCGGAATGGTGGGAGCGTAGTCTGTATTCGGGGCCCCGCCGACATTGCTCAAGAAGGCATAACGAAGATCGCCGATAAACCAGGCGCCTTCCCCGAACGCGAGACTGTACCCCACAAACGCCCACAATACCGTGATGAGCGCCATCATGATAAAGCTCTGCATCATGGTGCCGAGGACGTTCTTCTTCCGAACCAGGCCTCCGTAGAACAGAGCGAGTCCGGGTCCCGTCATCATGAGAACCAGGGCCGCGCTGGTGAGCATCCATGCATTGTCGCCGGCCGATTGCGCGGACTGAACCGCCGCTTCCAGGGCGGCAATCTTGTCCGGCGCGGCGGTCTGTGCCTGTCCCAATGCCGCGAAAATCGTCAATAAAGGTACTAACTTGTTCATTCGGGAATCCTCGAAGCCGGTGGATAGGGATGAAACAGTCCCAGGATGCCTTGCTCCGCGCCGCCGAACAAGAAAATCCTTTCTATCGGGTGGATTACGAATTTCTATGGACGATGAGTAAATCGCTGATTCTTCGCGTCTTCCAGTTTGTGCGCGGCTTCTCTATCACCCCTATCGAATATTTTGATTGGTTTCCGCGGCGATACCACGCCTACAGTTGGGTTTCAGCCCCGTTTCATCTCGAGTAGTTCAAAAAAGAAACCTGGAGTTGACAAATCAATGGCTCTCAAGAGAGACCTCTTCGCCGTCCTGTTTACCGTGTCGCTGGCGTCTGCCCAGACGCAAACGCCGCCGGACTCTCCTAGCCAACAGGCTCCGCCGCCCTCGCCGCCGGCCTGGTCAGTTGGCCCCATCGATTTCAGCGGAACAATCGATGGGTACTACTCTCTCAATTTCAACCATCCGGACTCGCGCACGAACAACCTCCGGAATTTCGATGTTCGCGCCAATTCCTTCAGCCTCAACATGGCCGAATTGACTTTGAAGCACGATCCCGATCCTGTCGGGTTCCGCATTGACATAGGATTCGGCCGCGCCTTCGATATCATGCACGCCACCGAACCCCTCGCCCGGGGCCAGGACATCTTTGATCATCTCGCGCAGGCCTATGTCAGCGTGAAGCCGAAGGATTGGGGCGGCTTCCAGTTCGATTTCGGTAAGTTCTACACCAGCGCCGGAGCGGAGTTGACTGAAACCTATCTGAACTGGAATTACTCACGCGCCTATCTCTACACCAACGGACCTTACTATCATTTCGGCGCCCGCGTCTCCAGACCGCTTACCAGTTGGTTCACCGCCGGGCTCCAGGTGGTCAACGGCTGGAATAATGTGGAAGATAACAACAGCGGTAAGACGCTGGGCTTCACCACGGCCATGACCGGTAAGAAGGTCTCCTGGACGAACGCTTACTACGTTGGTCCTGAAAAGACTAATACCAACGAAGGATACCGGCATTTCTGGGATACGGTTGTTACTCTGACTCCCACCAGCAAGGCCAGCTTCTATATCAATTTTGATTACGGCGTCGACAAGGTGAGAGATGGACAGGACAACGATTTCTACGGCATCGCCTTCGCCCACCACTACGCGCTCAATAGCTGGTTCTCCCTGACCCCCCGGTTTGAGGTTTATAAGGATGCGAAGGGCTTCATTACGGGCACGGCGCAAACTTTGAAGGAGTTCACCATGACGGCGGAGTGGAAGATGGCCGAAGGCTTCCTCACAAGGATGGAGTACCGCAGGGACTGGTCGGACAAGCCCTTTTTTGACCGCGGCAACGAACTGGCCGCCGCCAAAGCTCAAAGCACGGTACTGATCGGATTTGTGGCCTACTTCGGGCCGAAGCGCTAGGGAAGGCTGCCCCGGAGGCGTTACATCCGGTAGGAAGAGGCGGCGGTCTGGAAGCTGAGAATCGCGTCGAGGTCCGGAATCACGAGCATCATGCGTTCGGCGCGGTATATGCCGAGAGCGAGCGCGCCGTTCCACTTCACCGGCTCCGGCCAGGGGCGGTATTCAATCGGCAGATCCAGCTTTCGTATGTCGTCCACGGCGGGGACGGCCAACAGGCCGGCGTCCTGGCCGCTTCCTCCGATGGTTCCCCGGCAGAGCAGCAGCCGGCAACCGGGAGTGTATGGCGCGGGAGTCATCCCAAGCCATGCTCCCAGATCCACCACGGGGATGGGGAGGGAGCGCCACTTTGCCAGGCCGACGACGAAGGGCGGCGCCTGTGGAACGGCAATCATGGGCAGCTCGCTGACAATCTCGACCGCCTGCCCGGCCGTGACTCCGAAGCGGACCGGCGAGGGCATGGGATTCTCGTGCACGAGGCTGAAGGTAATAATCTGCTGCGCCGCCCGCCGCAAACCAACCTGGATTCTCCGCGGCGCCACGCGAACATGCGATGGCCGCGCGGGAACGGCTTGCGGCGCCGGATTCTTAACCCCGGAAACCTCCGGCGGAACCACGCGGTCGGGAGCCAGATAGAGCATGATGCCCTCCTCCTCCACGACCACTCCGCGGAAGTGCCCGCGAAGGGTGTCCCCTGCCACCGCGGGCAGAGGGCACATCTGATCGAGCGGCACTTCGGTCGCCGCCGCCACTTTGTCCACCAGCAAGGCCCACAGCTTCTCCCCTTTGCGCAGCACCACGATCACCCCTTGCCTGGAAGGCCCCCGCGAATGACCCGAGTAGATCTGGTCGGCGAGGCGGAACACGGGCACCTTTTCATCAAAACGCCGGATCCAGCCGATGGAGCCGTCGGCGCTGCGGCTGGGATAGAGATTCTCCACCACCTGGATGCTATCGAGCCAGTCATTGTCGATACAGTACGTTTCATTGCCTACGACGCAGCGGACGAGGCGGCGCGTTCCGGATTTTGCCTGCGTGCTCATCAGCGCACCACTCCACGCGCCTGGTGAACCGCGCGGCGCACGACGCTCAGCAATTCCTCATCCTGATACGGCTTCACCATGTAATCGCTGGCTCCGAGTTCGAAAGCCCGCTTGCGGTGCTTCTCTCCGGCGCGCGAGGTGAGCATCACGATGGGCGTGTGCTTGAAGTTCGGCATGCCGCGCAGCGCCGCCGTCAGTTCGTAGCCGTCCATGCGCGGCATCTCGATGTCGAGCAGGAGGATATCGGGCCGGGTGACGCCGGAGTGCAACATCTCGAGGGCTTCCAACCCGTCCTTGGCCGAATGCGGCTTCCACCCCGCATTGCGAACCAGATTGGTCAATACGCGGCGCACGCTCGGCGAATCGTCCACAATCAACACTTCGAGGTCTTCGCTGGCGGGTTTCGTTTGCGGCAACGCGCGCAGCCGCACTTGAGGCGTTACCGTGTGCTGCGTGTGCAGCATGTCGTTGGGATTGAGAATGAGCACGACGCTGCCATCGCCCATAATGGTGGCTCCGGTGACCGCGTGCACGCGCCCGAGCAGAGAGCCGAGAGTCTTTACCACCACTTCGCGCGCTTCGAGAACCGTATCCACCATCAGCGCCAAGCGCTGATCCCCGATGTTCAACACAATCGCCTTGAGCCGTGTGAGGTTGGCGTCGGGAGGGAGCTGCTGGCCCACTACTTCGGCCAGATGCAGCGTCGGCAGGATCCTGCCGCCGAGGCGCAGCACGGGTTTGCGGCCCACGCGTTCCAACTGCTCGGGTTCGATGCGGAGGATCTGTGAGATGGCGGCCAGGGGCACCGCATAGGTCTCGAGCCCCGAGCGGACCAGAACGACGCGCGTGAGGGCGAGCGTCATCGGCAGCCGGATGGTGAACGCGGTTCCCTTCCCGCGCTCCGACTGGATCGAGAGCGTGCCCTTCATTTTGTTCACTGTGGCCTTAACCACGTCGAGGCCAACGCCGCGTCCCGATACTTCGCTCACTTCGCTGGCCGTCGAGAAACCGGGCAGGAAAATGATGCCGTACAGTTCCTGGTCGGAAAGATTCGGAGCGTCTTCCGGCGAGACGTAGCCCATGCTCACGGCGGCTTCGCGCAACCGCCGGGCGTCCAACCCGCCGCCGTCATCGCGAATTTGAAGCACCACCTGGGTTCCTTCGTGGTAGGCGCGCAGGTAGATGGCGCCGCGCTCGGGCTTGCCCGCGGCACGGCGCAGCGCGGCCGGCTCGATGCCATGATCCACGGCATTGCGCAGAATGTGGTCGAGCGGCCCCGCCATCTCCTCGAGTACGGTCTTGTCCAGTTCCACCGCCTCGCCATCCACCACCAGGTCCACGAGTTTGTTGCGCCGCTCGGCGGTCACACGCACGGTGCGGTGCAGCCGGGACGAGAGGTGACGCAGCGGCAACATGCGCAGCCGCATCAGGCGGTCTTCCACTTCCCCGGTGAGGGTGCTGAGCCGGTTGAGATAGCTGTCGAAATCGGCGATGAGATCATTGAGCCGCGAGCCGGCGTTGGAAACGTCGCCCGTGGTTTCCGCGAGGTCGCGGGAAAGCAGGTGGAATTCCGTGTAGCGGTCAAACTCGAGGGCGTCAAAATCATCCGCGGCGGCCGATCCGGCCGGTGAGAACCCGCGTCCAATGGCCGTGAAGGCGCGCCGGTTGGCCTCCTGCAATGCCGTCGCCTCGTAGTCGCTCTGGAATTTGCGGGAGATGCGGGACAGCCGCTCGATGCTGAGCTGGAGTTCGTTGACTTCGTGCACATATCCCGACAGGTGCTGTTCGAAACGCGAACGATGAATCACCAGTTCCGAGACCAGGCGCACCAGTTCGTCCACCCGTTCCAAAGGAGCGCGGACAAACTGCGCGCTCTTGCGCTGCTGTTGCGGTGTGGGGCCGGCTGATGGAAGGGCTGGTTCGCGCGGCTCGAGGGGAGCCGGGACCAAGGCGGGCTTTGGCGTTTCCGGCGCTGCGAAGCCCGGTTGCTCCGCGGACGCCTGCGGCCTGGCTCCGGCGAGCGCTGCCTCGTAGCCGGCAAACAGGGTGTCCAGCCTGCCGCTCTGCGCGGCGGATATTCCGCGGTTGGCCACGGCATCGGTCATGATGTCGTACGTGGAAAACAGGAGCGGCGCCAGTTCCGCCCGGTATGCCAGACGCCCCTCGTACATCGCATCGAGCAGGTCTTCCATGCGGTGGGCCACGCTGCTGGTAAGCCGCAATCCCACCACGCCGCAGGCGCCCTTGAAGGTGTGCACCGCGCGCCGCATCGCCTGGATCTGCTCCGGATTCGGAGATTCGCGCTCCATGTTGCGGAACAACTCGCCAATGACATGCAGGTGTTCTTCGGCTTCCTGGTGGAAGGCCTCGAGCAGATCGTCGCCAACATCCATCTGATCTTTCGGCCCGTTCGGTACGGGCGAGGGAGCGGGCGGAACCGCAGGCGGAGCCGAAGGCAGCGGAGGCAAGGAGAGAATTTCGTCGAATTCCGCCTGGATTTCCCTGGCCCGGTCCGCCAGATTCGCGCCTGTCCCTTTGCCGCCGATTGATTCGAGCACCACTTCAAACGCCCGCTGGAACAAGGGAAGCAGATCTCGAGTGTATTTGGCTTCTCCCTCGAAGATCCGGTCCAGCACCTTCTGCATCGAAGCATTGATCTTGCTGGTGGCCCGCATCCCCACCACGCCGGAAGCCCCCTTCAGTTGATGGACGGACCGGCGGATGGTCTTCAGTTCGTCCAGTCCGCCGCTTGTTTCGAGCGCCGCCAGGCTCGAGGCCAGCTTCTCGAAATGCTCCGCCGCCTCTTCCTGAAAAGCGTTCCACAGATCATCGTCCACCTGGAACTCGTCGAGGGTCTGGATGACCATCTCCGGCTCCGGCGCCGCTTCCGGAGGCGGCGCCTCCGTCAGGACCGGTTCTTCCACCGGCATCTGGTCCTCGATCGTCTCGAAGCTGAAAATCTCGGGTTCCATCGGCGCGAAATCCGGAACAGACTCCTCCGCAATCTGTTCCGGCTCCGTGCTTTCTCCGAGGAGCGCGCGGATCTCCTCCGCGTCTCCGCTCTCCGGAAGATCTCGCATTCTGCGGAATGCCTTCACCAGTTCGGCGACAATGGCGCGCTCCTCTAAGCCGCCCGAGGTGATGCCGTGCAGGTATTCGCCGATGCGCAGGGTGGCCGAAGTGAGCACCGCGGCCACTTCGTCGCTCCACCGCAGTTGGCCTGTAAGAATCTGGTCGAGCGTATCCTCCTGGTACTGCGCCAACTGGCTCAGCGCCATCAGGCCGATCGTCGAGCCGGCGCCGCGAATGCAATGGACCATGCGGTAAGCCTCTTCGAGGCTGTCGAAATTCTCGGGGTTGGCGCGGAATTCTTCGAGGCTCTGCACCAGCTTGGGAAGGTAGCTCTCGACTTCCTTCACGAACCCGCTGATGATCTCGGGATCCACTTTGAAATTCATTGCTCTCCTCCCTACGGGATGCAGCCGCTATTGCCGGGGGCTCCCGGAAGGCATCGCCGGGAACCCGCCTGTTGAGGTCAGAGGAAACAGCTACCGGATGGAGTAGTGCATCTCGTCGGCGGGAAGACGGAAGCGCTGCATCGAGCGCCGCAGTTCCTCGGTCAGACCCGCGAGCTGCTGCACCGAGTGGGCCGCCATCTTTGCGCCTTCCGCCGTCTCTTGCGTGTGCTGTGAGATGTCGTGCATCGACTTGGAAATGTACTCCGATCCGAGCGCCTGCTCTTCGGAGGCCGAGGAGATGCTCTGAATCAGATTGGTCAACTGCGCGGTGACCGATTCGATCTCGCTCAGCGTGCGCCCGGCTGCGTTGGCGAGGTTGCTGCCGTCGACCACTTCGCGCGTCGTCTCTTCCATCGCCGTGATGGCCTCGGTGGTATCCGCCTGAATCGACTTGATCAGCGTGCTCACCTTCTTTGTTGCTTCCGCCGCGCGTTCCGCGAGCCGTTCCACTTCTTCCGCGACCACGGCGAATCCGCGCCCGGCTTCGCCCGCCATCGCGGCCTGAATCGAAGCGTTCAGGGCGAGGATCGACGTCCGGTCCGCGATGTCGCCGATGAGCTGCACGATCGATCCAATTTCCTGGGAGCGCTCTCCAAGGCCTTTGAGCCGCTTCGAAGTTTCCTGCACCTGGTTCCGGATGCCGCCCATGCCCTGTATGGTCTTCTGGACCGCCTCCGATCCCTGCTTGGCTTTCTGGAACGTCTGGTCGGCCACCGACGCCGCCTGCCCGGCCGTGGAGGAGACTTCGCGAATCGACTTCACCATCTGTTCGATCGAGGAGGATGCCTCCGAGATCTGCCGGGCCTGTCCTACGCTGCCCTCTGCCAGCGTTTCGGCCGTTTTCAAGACGTCCTTCGCCGAAGCACCGACGTTCGATGTCGTCGCGTTGACGCTGCGCACGATCTGCCGCAGTTCGCTGATCATGTAGTTGAACGAATCCGCGATCGCGCCGGTCACCTCGGCGTTTACTTCCGCTTCCTGCGTCAGGTCGCCGCTCGCCACGCCGCTGATATCGTCCAGGAGTTTCTGGATGCTCGACTGGATGCGGTTGCGTTCATCGCGCGACTGGATGAGGCTGAGCGTGTTGTCCAGCACGGTGTTCATCGATTCCGCCATTACGCCCAGTTCGTCCTTGCTGTGCACGGGAACGCGAACATCGAAATTTCCAGCCCCGATGAGGGCGAACGAATCGCTGATCTGCTTGATCTGGCCGGTGATGGAGCGGTTGATGGTAACCACAAGCGCCGCCGCCAGCAGCAGCACGGCGATGGCGATGGCCAACTGCGTATTCTTCTTCCGCTGCAGATCGCCGATCCGCGCATCGAGCAGCGATTTCATCGCCGGCAGGGAGGCGTCATAGAGGGCGAAGAACGGACTCACCGCCGCCATCGCGGCCTGATTGGCTCCCGAGAGTGTTCCGAACCGCTCCACGTTCCCTTCGTGCAAAGGCCGGAGCCACGAATCCGCCCCGCGGACGGCGCTCACCACGGCCGGATTCACCCGCGGCTCGATCGACGGATTGTAGCCGAACGCCACGCCGAAGTTGCGCTGCATGTTCTGAATCATCGAGTCCACGTTGTCGGCGAGCACCTGCGCCTGCAGCCGGTCCTCCGGGCTCTTGCGCGCGATCGCGTTCCCTGTCAGATACGCCAGCCGGCTCATGCGGTCGGTGATCACCGGCAACTGGTTCACCAGGGCATCCATCAGGTAGTAGCTGTCCATGTCGGTGTCGTTGATGAGACCCGACTTCTCGCCGATCTGCCGCACCAGTTCCGTCAGGTCCGCCATGAGCCGGTTGTGCGCGTCCAGGCTCTCCCGCACGGGCATCTTCATTGCCCCCAGCTTGACATCCTGCCAGTTGCGCTTGAGCTGTCCCACGCGGTCGCCGACGCCGAACTGCGGATACTTCGCGTTCACGGACTCGAGCGAGGACATCGAGCGGTCGATGGCTCCCTCCACCTGCTCGGCGCGGCTCCGCTCCGACGGATCCCCGTTGAGTACGGAGTTCACCATGTTGCGGTGCTGCGGAATGGCTTCGAGCACGCCGCGCAATGCGCCGATGTATTCGACGCCGTTACTTTCATTGATAGCCAGGTCGATTCTCTCGTTTCTGGCCTGAACCAGAAGCATGGCCAGAATAACGACCGGCAAGGCCATCAAACCGAGCACAAGTCCCAGCTTGCGTGAAATAGGCAGATTGGCTAATGCGCCCGCGGCGCCCGAATTTGGCATTTGACTCTCCCTCGAATGTTTTTCGCGATTCCCGCGCGTTCTATCCGTGTCTCCTAGGCCGCGGCACATTACGCCGCGAGTCTTAAATCGTTCCCTCACCTGCCGGCGAGCTGCTCAAATTCCTGTAATCCGAAGAGCTGCTCGAGATCCAGCACGTTCAATAACCGGTCCCCGCGTCCATGCACTCCGCGCAGTACCGAGGTGACCTTGTCGTCCACCAGACCCGTCACTTGTTCCAATTGCTGCGATTGGATCCGCTGGATTCCTTTGACTTCGTCCACGATCAGGCCGGTGGGGGATACCCGTTCCCGCGCCTGAAGGAAAAGCACGCGCCCCCGCGCCGAGGGCGCGCTGTCCTGCAACCCGAGCAGCCCAGGCAGGTTAATCACCGGAACCACTTCGCCGCGCAGGTTGGTGATGCCGCGCATGAAATCCGGCACGTTCGGTACGCGCGTGATGCTTGGCACACGGCTGATTTCCGCCACGTCTCGCACGGGCACGGCGTAGTCTGACCCCGCCAGGCTGAACACCACGTAGTCGTCGAGCTGGCTGTATTGTTTGTGAACCGTGGGAGCCGCCGGCTCGGCCGCCGCTGCAATAGCGGGCGCCGATTCCAGGGCATGATCGATGCCCGCCACCAGTTCCTCGAGGGCCGGTTGGGGCGGCGCCGGCATCTCCGGCTCGGGAACCGCGGCTGCCTCTGCCGCGGGCTCCCCGGCTGCGAACATCGCCGCCGGCTCTTCCATCACCGGCTCGGAGACCGGCTCTTCCTCCGGTTCCTCCGCATCGAGGGGCGCAAGGATAAAGGGATCATGCGCCGTAGGCGCCGGCAGCGGTTCGAAGGCAGGCGGCGCCGGCGAGGCGGACATTTCCTGTTCCAGAAATTGCGCCGCCAGCGCCTCGATCATGTCCGGCTCTCCGGGCAGGTCATCCAGAAGGTCATCCGCGGCGAACTCGGGCAGCGGTTCGGACGCAAGTTCCACCAGAGGCGCTTCGGCAACGGCTTCTTGCGCTAATGCCGGATCGGCGCTGGAGGCAGGCTGGTCCGCTTCCATCCCGCTGTCGAGCGCCAGCAACTCCTCGAGCAACTCGTGCATCGGCTCGACGTCGTCCGTCTCTCCAAGAGCCCCCAACAGTTCGGGATCGAGCAGTGGTTCGGGCAGCGGTTCCTCCGCTTCTCCGCCATTCCCTGCTTGCCCGTCGTAGGAGAACTGCGGGATCGCCTCCAGCGATGGCTCAGCGGGCGCTTCCCACGCCGTGGGCGACCATTCCGGCCCGGCAGGCGCTTCGTGCATCGATTCGAGCACCGGCTCGCGCCACAGGCCAGGCGTCGGTTCGAACCTCGGTGTCTCTTCCTCTCGCTGGGCAGGCGCTTCGTGTATCGATTCGAGCACCGGCTCGCGCCACAGGCCAGGCGTCGGTTCGAACCTCGGTGTCTCTTCCTCTCGCTGGGCTGCTTCGTGTATCGATTCGAGCACCGGCTCGCGCCACAGGCCGGGCGTCGGTTCGAACCTCGGCGTCTCTCCGTCTGGCTCGGCAGGCGCTTCGTGCATCGATTCGAGCACCGGCTCGCGCCACAGGCCGGGGGTCGGTTCGAACCTCGGCGTCTCTCCGTCTGGCTCGGCAGGCGCTTCGTGTATCGATTCGAGCACCGGCTCGCGCCACAGGCCGGGGGTCGGTTCGAACCTCGGCGTCTCTCCGTCTGGCTCGGCAGGCGCTTCGTGCATCGATTCGAGCACTGGTTCGCGCCACAGGCCGGGCGTCGGTTCAAACCTCGGTGTCTCTCCCTGCGGTTCGGCAGGCGCTTCGTGCATCGATTCGAGCACTGGCTCGCGCCACAGGCCGGGCGTCGGTTCAAACCTCGGCGTCTCTCCCTCTGGTTCGGCAGGCGCTTTGTGTGTCGATTCGAGCGCCGGCTCGCGCCATAGGCCGGGGGTCGGTTCAAACCTCGGTGTCTCTGCCTGCGGTTCGGCA